>OGFO01000030.1_pt1 | contig 189615 bp, 134 predicted proteins | sample 1570981 | NCBI WGS metagenome assembly OGFO01 (sample SAMEA2581955, study PRJEB24529) | metagenome | biome: Human gut stool | place: China | collected 2011
TGGAGTTCTCACCGGTCCCTACCCGCGCTGCCACACGCGCCGTGCTCAAGGCACAGAAGGCAGGACAGACCACCGTGGATATTTCCAAAACATCCACACCGGGAGGAGACGATGGAGGAAACACCGGTGGAGGTGGAAATTCAGGAGGTGACGGAGGCATAGAGGATGATCCGCTGGGATAGGGTATAAAGGCGCAGCCTTTAGAAATTAAGAATGAAAGTCTGCGCTATTGCTAATCACTAATCACTAAATCACTAATCACTAAATTACTGTCACATGGAGAAAAAATCAAGTTCAACCTGGAGTGTGATCATCAAAGTAGTAATCGCCGTAGCATCTGCCCTGGCAGGCGTATTCGGACTGAATTCCTGCATGAAATAGACTATGAGAGCAGGAAGTTTTTATCAGAACTATCGGGAGGTAAAACTCCTGGTAGTTCATTACCTCTTTATCTCTTATTTATCTCCTTAATCACTTATTCAACAACTTTTTAGCTCCATTATTTGTTTAGATGAGATAGAAACTTTAATCCATAATCCATGAAAGTACATGAATACCAAGCAAAGGAAATTTTCTCCCGGTATGAAATTCCGGTAGAACGGCATGTGTTATGTAATACACCCGATGAAGCAGTCAAAGCTTTCCGGCAATTAGGCACGGACCGAGTAGCTATCAAGGCTCAGGTACTGACCGGAGGACGTGGAAAGACCGGAGGCGTAAAATTGGCAAACAGTGAGGAACTTGTAAGACAACATGCTCAGGAAATCCTGAATATGACCATCAAGGGATTTCCCGTTACCCGGATTTTAGTCAGTGAAGCTGTGGAAATCGCAGCTGAATATTATGTCAGCTTTGCCATTGACCGCAATGCACGTTCAGTCGTACTTATCATAAGTGCGGCAGGAGGAATAGATATTGAAGAAGTAGCCCGGAAAACACCGGAAAAAATCACCCGTTATCTTATCGATCCGCTGATTGGACTCCCCAAATATCTGGCACAACGTTTTGCCTTCGCACTTTTTGAACAACCAGAGCAAGCCAAGCGCATGACCTCCATCCTGCAGGATCTCTATAAAGCCTTTATGGAAAGTGATGCTTCACTGACAGAAATCAATCCGTTAGTATTGACAACCCAAGGTACACTTCTGGCCATCGATGCCAAAATGGTATTCGATGATAATGCACTCTACCGCCATCCCGATATACATGCACTTTTTGAACTGACTCCGGAAGAAGAACTGGAAGCCACGGCCAAGGAAAGAGGATTCAGCTATGTACGCATGGATGGAAATATAGGTTGCATGGTAAACGGAGCCGGACTGGCAATGACTACAATGGATATGATTAAGCTTTACGGCGGTTCACCGGCCAACTTTCTGGATATCGGCGGCAGTTCAAACCCTGTAAAGGTTATTGAAGCCATGAAGTTATTACTGAATGACTCGAAAGTAAAAGCTGTCTTCATCAATATATTCGGCGGGATCACCCGTTGTGACGATGTAGCGATAGGATTAATACAGGCTTTTGATCAGCTGCAAACGGAAATACCCATCATTGTAAGACTGACGGGAACCAATGAGAATATCGGCAGAAAACTATTAAAAGACAGTAACCGTTTTCAGGTAGCGGAAACTATGAATGAAGCTACCCTGATGGCAGTAAAATCAGTGAAAGGAGAAATATTATGAGCATACTCATCGATAAATCGACCCGCTTGTTGGTACAAGGTATTACGGGCAGGGACGGACATTTTCATGCTGCTAAAATGAAAGAATACGGTACGCATGTAGTAGGTGGAACCTCTCCGGGTAAAGGAGGCAGTACTGTAGACGGACTTCCTGTATTCAACACCATGTACGAAGCTATAGAGAAAACGCAGGCCAACGCTTCCATTATATTCGTCCCCGCCAACCATGCGGCAGATGCCATCATGGAAGCTGCAGATGCCGGAATCAAACTGATTATTTGTATCTCCGAAGGTATCCCTACTCTGGACGTGATCAAGGCTTACCGCTTCACCCAATTAAAGGGAGCAATGCTGATCGGCCCCAATTGCCCCGGTTTAATTTCACCGGAGAAAAGTCTGGCGGGTATTCTTCCCGGCAATGTTTTCAAAAAAGGAAATATCGGAGTGATCAGCCGTAGCGGAACTTTAACTTATGAAATCGTTTACCATCTCACTGTCAATGGCATGGGGCAGTCCACTGCTATTGGTATGGGAGGTGATCCCGTGGTAGGTCTGTATTTTCGTGAACTGCTGGAAATGTTCCAGAATGATAAGGATACGGAAGCTATCGTTATGATCGGTGAGATTGGTGGCAATGCAGAAGAACTGGCAGCAGAATATATACAGAAGCATGTGACAAAACCTGTTGTCGCTTTTATTGCCGGGCAATCGGCGCCTCCGGGAAAGCAAATGGGGCATGCAGGAGCAATCATTTCCGGTAATTCCGGTTCTGCCGAAGAGAAAATTGCAGCACTCACGGCAGCAGGCATACGAGTGGCAAAAGAACCGGCAGAAGTTCCCATCTTATTAAAAGATTCACTTCCGTGCAGAAAGGAAGGAAACAAGTTAACGAGTTGACAAGTTGACCAGGGAACAAGGGGCTGCGCAATGCTTCTATGCCGCATGGAACCTTGTCCCCTTGTCAACTCGTCCCCTTGTCAACTTTCTCTCAAAACCCGAAAGAAAGAAATTAATTCCGCCAACGGGCAACATAACTACATTTTAAATCAACTCATAACTGGCGCTCTGGATAGGCATATCCAGATTGTGCAATACCTTTTCAAGCAGAATTCCCTCCCGGTTATCGTACTCATAGCCAAAAGTGGCACGGATACCCTGAAGGATAAATTGCGTGGCACGGTCCAGGGCAATAGGAAGGCTGTCACCTTGCAATAAGGCTCCGGTGATGACGCTCGTAAAGGTATCCCCCGTTCCCGGATAGTGGGCAGGAAGATAGGGACAGGTTATTTTCCAATAACGATCTCCTACCCGATTGTAGGCATATACCGAAGTCTTATGGCTTTCTCCATGGACAGGGACGCTTGTAATAATAACTACCTGAGGTCCGGCATCGGACAAAAGCCGAAGATAGGATTTCAGTTCTTCATCCGTATTATCCGCTTTATAAGGTTTATCCATCAGATAAAAAAGCTCGGTCAGATTCGGGGTTATCACATCGGCTTTTGCTGCCAGATGACGCATCTCCCGGATCATCGATTCATCAAAATTAGTATATAGCCGACCGTTATCTCCCAATACCGGGTCAACCACTACCAAACCGTCCGGCTGGCGGAAATCATCTATAAAATCCGAAACGATCTGTATCTGTCGGGGAGAGCCTAAATAACCTGTATAAAAAGCATCAAACTGTATATCCAGCTTTTTCCATTCAGCAATGATCCTGGGCATTTCATCCGTCAAGTCGAGAATGGAAAACTCCGGATATTGTGTATGACTGGAAAGGACAGCCGTAGGTAAAGGACAAACCTGAAAGCCCATCGAAGACAAAATAGGAATTACCACTGTAAGAGATACGCGTCCCATACCTGAAAGGTCATGAACCGCTGCTATTTTCTTTACTTTATTTGTATACATCTTGGTTACTACATTTTTCTTTCACATAAAAAACTCCCCGCAAAGATAATCTTACGGGGAGTAAAGAACAAGCTAAAAGAGAAAATGTTTGATTCAATTAAAGTTTAGGAATTAAGCTAATGCAAGTATCAGTATTTGTGCAGTAAGCACACGTAAAAACATGGTGAGCGGATAAACAGTGGCATATCCCACCGCAGGAGCATCACACGAGGTTAGATCATTAGCCACCCGCCAATCCTAACTTTACAGGCTGTGGAATACCCGGAAATACGAAAGGTGTACTACCCAGGATGCATCCCAATGCTATGCCCAAGAATATAGGAATCAGATTGGGATGATCCAAACGTTTCATTGAATTTCCCAGTACTTTTTCTGCATGACTGACTGCCAACTCGCTACCCACAATAGTGACACGGTCCCCCATCTGCAATTGCAATTGCGGTGCAGCAACCAGATCCACTCCCGAACGATTCACGCGTGTGATACTGGCTCCGAAATTATTACGTATCTTCAACTGGGAAAGCATCTTTCCATTCAGTTCCGGTTTTGTTATCAGAATACGACGGGAAATCAGTTTTTTGTCCAGCTGTTCCCATTGCATATCAATCTGCTTACCGAAGAAGACACTAATTGCTTCAATATCTTTAGGAGTAGAGATAACCAAAATTTTATCACGCAGATGCAATACCGTATCAGAATTTACCAACTCTATTTTTTGTCCGTCATTATACTGCACGCGCGAAATCACAAAATCGCGGTTCATCAACGGACGTATATCTTTTATCTTTTTCCCATCGATAGCTTCATTACGAATTTCAAACGAAATAGGACGCACTGTGAGTTCCTGTATATGTCCCAAACCACGTTCAGCTTCCGCCTCTTCTGTCTTAGTATTGATACGTAAGATATATTTCAGAGCTATTAAAGACAAGATTATACCGACCACACCCAGCGGATAAGCAACTGCATATCCCAATGCTATCTCAGGTGCATCTATACCATTCAGATCACTGTTTGCCTGTTGGGCAGCTCCAAGACCAGGTGTATTGGTCACTGCACCGGAAAGAATGCCGACCATGGTAGTGATAGGAGTACCTGTAACAAAATGCAATATTATAGTAATGACTACTCCTAAAAAAACAACCAGCATGGCAAGCAGATTCAAAGTAAGTCCCCCCTTCTTAAAGGCAGAGAAAAAACCGGGTCCCACCTGCAAACCAATGGAGTAAACAAACAATATCAATCCGAATTCCTTCATAAAATGAAGCAAATGTTCATTCAGAGTCATATTAAAATGTCCGAACACGATACCTACAAAAAGTATCCACGTGATACCCAATGAAACTCCTGCAACTTTGATTTTTGCCAGCATGATACCAAATGCTATCACAAGCGAAAGGATCAGGACGGAATGAGCTACTCCTCCACCCCAAAGATCCGGATATCCTTCAAAAAGGTTTTTCAATAGTTCCATAAATTAAAGCATATATAATTTTATCATATTCAGCATCACAGGATACCCTATTCTATTACACACCGCACAGTCTCTTCAGCACTTTGCAACGGCTCTTCCGTACCGGGAACTACCGGTACACCGGCAGCAATCATGTGTTTACGGGCCGAGATTTTATCTCCCATCGCTTCCATTGTTTCGGCAGAAGGACCGATAAAATAATACCCTCTTCCTTACAGCGGCGGGCAAAATCAGCATTCTCAGATAAAAAGCCATATCCGGGGTGAATGGCATCCGCTTCGTGCTACAAAATCTGATCGTGCATACACTCAAAGGTCGCACCACAACACGGACATACCTTCTCCATAGGCATCCCTTTCGCATTAATTAAATTAAAACAATTATATTTTCGTACTGTTTCCCTAATCCCACGAGTAGAAACAACCTTTAACGAATGGCAGGTCTTCTGACTGACTCCCTTTCTGATTCCTTCCCGACCTCTAATTCACAGCCAGTGGCTAAAGTATTTATCAGAAAGTTATGGAGCTTCACAGCAGCGGGACTGTCCGGGATTTACACCCGATTCCCTTTTAATCCGAATGATGGAATAGTTCATCCGAAACCAATTCGGGGTAAAGATAGTGGAAATTATCATTGAACATATCTTTTAAAACAAAAAATGTAAGCCGGGAATATTTTTTCCTATCATCTGTTGGATTATAGATTTTATTTCTAACTTTGTCAGCGATAACGGTTTCCGAATCACTGCAAACGTGAAACGGGATTAAAAGGGAATCCTGTGAAAATCAGGGACTATCCCCGTAGCTGTAAGTTTCATCTCCCCATTTATTCCGGAGAAAAGATTGTGGCATTCTTGAGCCACTGGTCCTGTAAAGACCGGGAAGGCGCCACAACGGAAACAAGTCAGAAGACCTGCCGACATCCACAAACATTCAGGCTTTCGGGTGAAAAAGCAATAGAACGTATCCTTCAAGATTCATTTTATTACTCTATCTTCTCGCATGCCCGTATGTTTGCACAGCTAAACAAAAAAGAATAGTTTGTTAAATCTTAAATTACAGGTATGATCAATTCGGAGACATTCATCGTCAAAAGAGATGGGAAGAAAGAAGCATTTTCACTTGATAAGATCAAGAATGCAATTAGTAAAGCCTTTTTATCGGTAGGTAGTTTTGCCACGCAAGACGTCATCACCAATATACTCAGCCGCGTGAGTATCAGTGATGGAACCAGCGTGGAAGATATTCAGAATCAGGTAGAGGTAGCCTTGATGGCCGAACATTATTACAGTGTGGCCAAAGCATTCATGCTATATAGACAAAAGCATCTGGAAGACCGGGAGGTACGTGACAAGCTCCGTTTCCTGATGGACTACTGTGATGCATCCAACCCCGCCACCGGTAGCAAGTATGATGCTAATGCCAATGTAGAGAATAAAAACATAGCCACTCTGATAGGTGAACTCCCCAAATCGAACTTTATCCGCCTGAACCGCCGTTTGCTGACCGACCGCCTAAAAGATATGTATGGCAAAGAACTTTCAGACCGCTATATTGACTTGCTGAATCAACACTTCATATACAAAAATGATGAGACCAATCTTGCCAATTATTGTGCAAGTATCACCATGTATCCGTGGCTGATAAGCGGAACCGCATCCATAGGAGGTAACTCCACCGCCCCCACCAATCTAAAGTCTTTCTGTGGAGGATTTATCAATATGGTATTCATCGTATCGAGCATGCTCAGCGGTGCCTGCGCCACACCAGAGTTTCTGATGTATATGAATTATTTCATAGAAAAAGAATTCGGAGAGGATTACTACAAACATCCGGAACAGCTTGCTGACCTTTCCACCAAACAAAGGACCATAGATAAAATAATTACTGATTGTTTCGAGCAAATCGTGTACTCCATCAATCAGCCTACGGGTGCCCGGAATTTCCAGGCAGTATTCTGGAATGTGGCTTACTATGATCAGTACTATTTCAATAGTCTTTTCGAACATTTCGTCTTCCCTGACGGAAACGCTCCCCATTGGGAATCATTGAGCTGGTTGCAAAAGCGTTTTATGAAATGGTTCAATAAGGAACGTACCAAAGCCGTTCTTACCTTTCCCGTGGAGACAATGGCATTGCTGACCAAAGACGGAGATGTTCTGGATAAAGAATATGGTAACTTCACTGCTGAAATGTATGCGGAAGGACACTCTTTCTTTACATACATGAGTGATAATGCCGACTCACTGAGTAGTTGCTGCCGGTTGCGTAATGAAATACAGGATAATGGATTCAGCTATACCTTGGGAGCTGGCGGTGTATCTACCGGTTCAAAAAGTGTGTTGACTATCAACCTGAACCGTTGTATCCAGCACGCTGTAAAATCCGGATTGCTTTATCATTTCTTCCTTGAAGAGGTAGTAGATCTGGTACACAAAGTACAGTTGGCCTATAATGAGAATTTAAAGAATCTGCAAAGCAAAGGCATGCTCCCCTTGTTCGATGCCGGATACATCAATATGGGACGCCAATACCTGACAATCGGTGTAAACGGGCTGGTGGAAGCTGCTCAATTCATGGGTATTGAAATCAACGATAATCCTAAATATGAAGCTTTTGTACAGGAAATTTTGGGAATAGTTGAAAAATACAATAAGAAATACCGCACGAAAGATATACTCTTTAACTGCGAAATGATACCGGCTGAAAATGTAGGTGTGAAACATGCCAAATGGGACAAAGAAGCCGGTTTCCAGACATTCCGCGAGTGCTATAACAGCTATTTCTACATTGTAGAGGATGAGTCGCTGAACGTCATTGATAAGTTCCGTATGCATGGACACAGGTATATAGAGCATCTAACGGGTGGTTCGGCACTCCATATGAATTTGGAAGAACATCTAAGCAAAAAGCAATACAGACAATTACTTCGGGTAGCCGCCACTGAGGGCTGCAATTACTTTACTTTCAATATACCTAACACGGTTTGCAACGAATGCAACCACATTGACAAAAGATACTTGAAAGAGTGTCCGGAATGTCATAGCCAAAACGTGGACTATCTGACCCGCGTCATCGGCTATATGAAGCGAATCAGCAATTTCTCTCAAGCCCGGCAAAAGGAGGCTGCCCGAAGATATTATGCTGAAGTACACTGATTACGACATTGTTTTCCAGGAGATACCGGATGAAGTGACATTGGCAATCAACCTGTCCAATTGCCCGAACAGGTGCAAAGGTTGCCACAGTCCTTATCTCCAACAAAATGTCGGAGAGCCATTGACAGAAGAAAACCTTTCCATACTTTTGCAAAAGTATGGAAAGGCTGTTACGTGTGTTTGCTTTATGGGCGGAGATGCGGATCCTTATGATGTAGCATATTTCGCAGATTTCCTACAAAGGCAGCAGATCGCTCCGGTGAAAGTAGGCTGGTATTCCGGAAAACCGGAATTACCTGCAGAATTCCCTATACAGAATTTCCAATATATCAAACTCGGGCCCTATATGGAAAGTCGCGGCGGCCTGAAGTCCGAACATACCAACCAGCGGCTTTACAAGATTACACAGGACAAAATGGATGATATTACCTATCGATTCCGACAGTAAAAAGCATTCTTTTGACAACAAAACCCTCAAAATATAAAAGTTATCTCTATATTTGCCCACTGAGATTTTAATAAAGAATAGAAAACAGGAGCAAAAAGATGTATGAAAGAGAAGCCAAATATTGACTGTGAGAAATATCGCCAGATTGCGCAAATGGCTAAAATGGGTTGGTGGGAATCGGACCTGAAGAATCGCCAATATATTTGTTCAGACTTTATAATTGACTTACTCGGACTTGAAAGCGACCGGATCAGTTTCGAAGATTTTCACGGAAGAATACGGGAGGATCATCGGAGGCGACTCAGGAATGAATACTTTTCGCTCACAAACATAGAAACCTATGAGCAGATGTTCCCCATCCGGGCAAAAAATGGGGATATATGGGTGTATTCTAAAATCAGCTTCAAACAACCGGACGAAGAAGGTTACAGAAATATGATAGGATATCTGCAATGCATAGAAAAGCAGACCGGAGAAATGAGTGAAAGCACTGACTCCCTTCAGGTAAACAGCCTGCTTTATCAACAAAACAGCCTTTCTTATTCATTGCTTGCTTTTCTGCAGTCAGATGATATTACGCAGATTATCAATAAAATATTAAATGATCTCCTTAAACAAACCAAAGGGGACCGCACCTATATAATCGAAATAGACAGGGAACATAAAGTACAAAGTTGTATTTACGAAGCAACAGCCGAAGGAATATCCCAGGAACTGGATTTCTTACAGAATGTACCTTGGGATGATTCTCTCTGGTGGGATCGCCAAATCTCAGAAAAGAGATCAATCATTCTGAATACATTGGATGATATGCCACCCGAAGCAAAGATTTACCGTGATACCCTGGAGATGCAAGACATCAAATCAGTAATGGCAGTCCCTCTCCTATCCAAAGATAAGGTATGGGGATATATGGGTATCGATATGGTCAGAACACACCGCAGCTGGAGTAACATCGACCATCAATGGTTTTCTTCTTTAGGAAACATCATCAGCATTTGCCTCCAATTACGTAAAGCGGAACTTCAGGCTAAAGAGGATCGCCGCGCATTGGATCACAGTGAGAAAATTCTTCGTAATATTTATAAGAATCTGCCGGTAGGTATCGAGCTTTACGACAAAGACGGGTATCTGGTAGATATGAATGATAAAGAACTTGAAATATTCGGCTTGGCGGATATGAAAGAAGCACTGGGGGTATCACTGTTTGAGAATCCCAATATTCCCGAAGACGTGAAAGAAAAATTACGTGCCAAAGAGAATGTGGACTTCTCGATCAATTATGATTTCTCAAAGATCGACCGATACGTCACAAGTCGAAGAAAAGATGTTATCAATCTTCAAACCAAAGTGGCTCTGCTTTACGATTCGCAGAATCAATTCAGCAATTACCTGTTTATCAATATAGATACAACAGAAACCACCAGTGCATACACCAAAATACAAGAGTTTGAAAATCTATTCCTCCTGATAGGCGACTATGCCAAAGTGGGTTTTGCTCATTTTAATGTAATGACAAGAGACGGGTATGCCCAGGATACATGGTATCGGAATTTAGGTGAAAAAGAAAACACTCCCATGCCTCAGGTTATCGGAGTATATTCTCATGTGCACCCGGAAGATTGCGCTGTCCTGAAACAATTTGTAGGTCAGGTTAAAGAAGGGAAAGCCACAAGTTTAAGTAAAGAAGTACGCGTCAACAGAGGTAACGAAAAATATTCGTGGACCAGTATAAACGTAATGGTCAGAGATTATCGTCCTCAGGATGGAGTTATTGAAATGCTGTGTATCAACTATGATATTACCCCCTTGAAAGAGACAGAACAGAAGCTGATCATTGCCCGTGACAAAGCCGAAGAACTGGATCGTTTGAAGTCTGCTTTCCTTGCCAACATGAGCCATGAAATACGTACTCCGCTCAACTCTATCGTTGGTTTTTCCAGTCTGCTGGCAGAAACAGACGACAGGGAAGAACGCCAGGAATATATCAAAATAGTAGAAACAAACAATGAATTGCTTCTGCAACTGGTTTCTGATATTCTCGATCTTTCGAAGATAGAATCCGGAACATTCGACTTCGTACGTTCCGATCTGGATGTAAACGAAAGCTGCATGAAAATCATCAAATCGATGGAGATGAAAGTACCGGAAACTGTGGACCTGGTCTTCGAGAAATGTATGCCCGATTGTCATATTTATACAGACAAGAATCGATTCATGCAGGTCATAACCAATTTCATAAACAATGCATTGAAGTTTACAAAGCAAGGCACTATAGCTTTGGGATATGAACAGACAGCCCCCCATGAAATTAAATTCTATGTACGTGATACAGGCGTCGGGATTCCCAAAGAAAAAATCGACAGCATATTCGAACGGTTTGTGAAACTCAATACCTTTGTACAGGGTACCGGTCTCGGACTTTCCATCTGCAAAAGTTTAGTATCGCAGATGGGAGGAAAAATCGGAGTGGAATCAACCGAAGGCGAAGGTTCATGCTTTTGGTTTACTCATCCGTATTAATCATTTTATTTTGTACCTTTGCGCCCGATTTACATTAGAGACGCAACCATCATGCAACAGAATACACAACGCCCGGTAAGCTCGATAGCTTATCCGATATTGATCGCATTAAGTATTTCCCATTGTCTGAACGACTTATTGCAATCCGTCATAACCGCCACATATCCGCTTTTCAAAGAGGACTTGACGTTGAGTTTTGCACAAATCGGATTGATTACGCTGGTTTATCAGATGTCCGCATCGGTATTCCAACCCGTATTCGGATTATTTTTTGATAAGCGCCCGTTTGCCTGGACACTACCGATGGGTATGTTGTTCACTATGACGGGGATGTTGAATCTGGCCTTTTCCACGAATCTTTATTGGGTATTGTTCTCAGTATTCACCATAGGTATAGGTTCTTCCGTACTTCACCCGGAAGCATCCCGCATCACTTCGCTCGCCTCCGGAGGCAGAAGAGGATTGGCACAATCCCTGTTTCAGGTGGGTGGAAACCTGGGAGGATCATTGGGTCCGTTACTGGTAGCTTTAATTGTAGCACCTTATGGCAGGCACAACATCGCATTATTCGCAATTTTATCAGTGATAGCAATCATGGTAATGATACCTGTCGGCAAATGGTACAAAGGATACATTACCCGGATGAAACGTGATCATATTTCCCTGCAACCTCATATGCAGATGCCTTTGCCTATGGGAAAAACGATTCTTTCCATTTCTATTCTGCTGATACTTATCTTCTCCAAATATATTTATATGGCAAGCTTAAGCAGCTATTACACTTTCTATCTGATTGATAAATTCGGAGTAAGTGTGCAGGACTCCCAGCTTTACCTCTTTGTGTTTCTTGTGGCTACAGCCATCGGTACACTGATGGGCGGTCCTATCGGAGACCGCATCGGAAGAAAGTATGTCATCTGGGGTTCCATCCTTGGTGCCGCACCTTTCAGTATGCTGATGCCTCATGTAGGCTTGCTTGCCACAATTATTATGAGTTTCTGTGTCGGCCTGATTCTTTCATCTGCTTTCCCCGCCATCCTGTTATATGCGCAGGAATTATTACCCAGTAAACTGGGACTGATCTCCGGATTATTCTTCGGATTTGCTTTCGGAGTGGCAGGTATTGCCTCGGCTGTATTGGGAAATATGGCGGATAAGTTCGGCATCGAAGCTGTTTATAATGTCTGCGCTTATATGCCATTACTCGGATTGGTTACCTGGTTTTTGCCTGATTTGAAGAAAAACCGTAAAGCAAATACCTGACCCCACCCATCATACCTATAAGTGGTTAGCTACAAAGAAACATTTCATTATTTGTGGGTATTTCATAAACCCCTCTGATGCCGTTACTTTGCAACCGTACAAATTAAACCATTTTATAGTATGAAGAAAATAGGAATATTTTATGGTTCCTCAACCGGAACTACACAAGGCATTGCCGAAACAATCGCTTCTAAACTTGGTGTTCCCGCATCTGATGTAATCGATGTCAGCAAAATGAATGCCGACATGGTAAAAGAATACGAAGTTCTTCTTTTAGGAACTTCCACCTGGGGTGACGGTGAATTGCAGGATGACTGGTATGATGGCGTTAAAGTGTTGAAAGAATCAGACCTGAAAGAAAAAACAATTGCCCTGTTCGGTTGTGGTGATGCTGAGTCTTATTGCGATACATTCTGCGATGGCATGGGTATCATATACGAAGATATCAAGGATTCCGGTTGTACCATCGTTGGTAAGGTATCTGCAAAAGATTATTCTTTCTCCTCCTCTATTGCCGTCATCGACGGTATGTTTGTCGGACTCGCTCTTGATGACATCAACGAAAGTGATAAGACGGAAGAACGTATCAACACTTGGGTGAGCGACATAAAAAATCACTTGGCATAATTTTCTCTTATTCCATAGCCTTATGACAATATCTGACATTAACCCGGTAGAATTGAAAGTATTCCTGAACCACATCTACGAATTTAAGAAAGGAGTACGCCAGATGGTACTTTATACTACAAACAAGAAGTATGAAGCTTTTGCCGTGAAACGCCTGACAGACCAAAAGATAAGCTATGTTATCCAGCCGGTAGGAAACGGTAGGATCAATCTTTTCTTTGGGCGCAAGGAATGTATCGAAGCAATCCGTCTTTTGGTAAGGCAGCCACTGAACAAGCTGTCTCCCGAAGAAGATTTCATACTCGGGGCAATGTTAGGTTATGATATATGTGCGCAATGCGAACGGTACTGTGAAAGAAAAGTCCGGTGCGCTTGATTAACTTTGCATGTGTTTAGTTAGTTGTTTTTGTAAAAAATGCCTACGGATTCCGTAGGCATTTTTATTATATCATCCGAAAATAGAAAGATAATCAGGCATAGCTATGCATACCGCCCAGTAGATAATTTACTCCGAAGTAAGTCATCAGCACCGTAAAGAAAGCCAACACCATATAAGCATGGAAGAACCGGGGTTGCCGGAAGACGGCAAGCGATGGTCCGTGGAATGCCGCACCATAGATTAAAAAGGTGATCAAAGCCCAGACTTCTTTCGGGTCCCAGGCCCAATAACGACCCCATGAAACATTCGCCCACACAGCACCAATAAAAATTCCCGCCCCCAGACAAAATACTGCCGGATAGAGCATCAACCGACTGAAAAGCATCAATTGCTCCACACGGACCTTACGCTGTTCCTGAATCTCCGAATCGATTGCCTTTTTTCGCCAGCCTCCTATGCAGAATGCCAGTAATCCATTTAGCATCATAAAGGCAAACAATGCATAAGATACCATAATCAGAGAAACATGGATACTTAACCAGGGAGACAGCAACACAGGCATCAAAGGAGTAATCTGAGGATTGTTCTGCCCAAGATAAGCTACCAACAAGGCAAAACCCGAAATGAGCAATCCAAAAGGCAACGTAAAAGAGAAGCGACGCCGGAATATGCATGCAAGCAGAAGTGTAGACAGTGCCATAAACTGCATGGTTTCATATCCATTGCTCAGTGGAATACGCCCGCCAATATACCACCGCAAACAGTAGCCAAAGAGTTGAAAAAGGAATGCCGCATAAAGTGCAACTGTAAAAACGCTCCATGCCTTACCTGCCGAACGATGCATGCTGCAATAAAGCAGATAGAAAAATGCCAGCATCCCTACAGTCAAATTGAACATAAACAACAGTTTGCTGAATGGAATGCGATTGTACAATATTTCAGCCTGCACCTTTACGTCAGACAGTGGTTTTATACTCCCATCTTCCGGTAAAGGACGGATAAGTGTTCCACTCCGTAGCATCAGTATCAATCCTACCTTTTCGTCCGTTTCCATGATAGCCTTTTCCAACGAAGTCATTTTCATGTGTGGCTTTTGTCCGCCTTTCCAAAACTCCTGCAAGCGATAGTTTTGCCCATCAAACAAATCAGTAAGACGGGCATAAGAAGAAGGTAATCGGAGTAAATGACGAAGTTCCACACTCTTTATATAGATCATCGGTTCATTCTGCCAAACCTCCGGACGAAGTAACCAACCTCCGACAACCTGTTCGGGTGTCATGCCACCATAAGAAGATTTCCCGGTCAGTTTCAATACAAAGTCTCGTGCAAGGGTATTAAAAGGTACTACGCGATCATGATAAATCACTTGTTTGGATGCCAGACTATCCGCCTGTCTGAGTGCAAGTGCCGGAAGACTTCTGTTTTCAGCTTGCATCGCCGCTCCCGTAACCATGAGCAACCACACAAACATTCCCCCTTTTCGAAGCAACGGATGCCTGAGCAATCTACGGAATTCCCCACTGCGACCGACAAGCATCCACAACATGGAGATACCCAGCAAAATATATCCTGCATACGTAATCCCTATTCCCCACGGGTCATAATTCACCGACAACCAACTCCCCTCTTTATCATCATCAAAAGAAGACTGGTAAAAGCGATACCCCTGACGAGAGAGGATACGATTCATGGAAACAGGTTCCGCATCCCGAATATAGCTGACGTAATCTGCCGGAGCATCCGTCCCCGGATAATACTCCACCCGAAAACTGTCTAAACATAGGGTGAACGGTAGTTCGATTACCCGCTTACTGTCTTGGTCTATGAAAGTTCCCACCTCAGTACCTACTGTGAGATGCATATATCCTTTTTTGCTGTATGAAAATGTAATCATGGCTCCCACCAAGATAACGAGGAAGGAGCCATGCAACAACAATGTCGGGAGACGCCGCCACAACTGCCGCTTAACCAACACGGCAACTGCCAATGCGGCAAGTACTCCCCACAAACAACAAAACCAAACTGTATGATAAACATACTTTTCTACAAACTCTGTTCCATGTACATGCTCCACAAAGGTCACCGCAGCGAGCAAAGCCACCAGACAGATATATAAGAAGACGAGACTTTTCTTCAAATTAAAAAGGTGCATATTCCTTATTCTTCAAAGCCTTAACTCCCATACATTCCATTTCAATCAACCATCCGGGACGGCATACAGGCGCATGTACAAATACTTTAGGAGTATCTGGAAAACGCTTGTCATACATACTCTTCACAACTGCATAGTCTGCAATGTCACGCAAGTAAACAATCATATGTCCCAAATCATCAAATGTGCACTCAGCCTCTTTCAGCAAGGCTTCTACATTTTCCCACATCCGTTCCGTCTGCCTGCGGATGTCGCCGGGGTATACTATTTCCCCTTTATTGTTGATACTTGCCGTACCTGAAATAAACACTTGACGCCGGTCACCGTAATCGACATACGTTCCGCGTTCAAAGCTGACACCATACTCATAAGTAGGATTCAGATGCGTAGGAGCATAAAGGAAGTGTATCTGTTCCGGCTTTAAGCCTGCCACAGCATAGGTATCCATTTGTACCAATACCTTAGGATCAGCATGACGTCCACCGATACCTGTACTGGCAATATAGTGTGTTTTTTCCGTCAGATTCTGAGTAACAAAAACCTCATTACGTGCCTTTACCACACCGACATAATTCACATCCACATTCTGTACGAAGAACCAGGTACGGATACAGTTATTCGCCAATTTACATCCTTGTTCCATAAGCTGCATCACGTAGTCATTCAGCAACAAACGGGTCTGGTATTCAGAATTAGCAGCACGATTGAAAACACTGCCTCCCCACAGGTGGCGATACGCATTGTGCTTTACTTCAAATAGTCCGTTGTGCACCACTTGTGTCTGCACATTGGTCTGTAAATAAGCCCACAAAGCTATTTTCGTCCCATCCAAAGGGGGTTGCTCTACCACGGAAAGAGCACAGTCGGAACTTTCGGTAGTGATAGCCAGCAGGAGGTCAGCCTGATTGGCGGTATCACTCAGGAAATAACGTTTAAACACAGCCATGGCACCTTTCAATTCACCTGCAAGCAAATCGTTGTAGGCATTGGCTACTGCATTTAATTGTTCCTCATAAGTATCTTCCGGCCGGGTAGAGTGAATCATTACATGAAACTCTGAAACGCCTTCTTTTACTTCATATTTAAAAATCTCGGTTAATGTATTCTCTGATTGGTTAGTTTGTTGTTTTTTGTTGTTCATTTCCAATATCGTTTACTCGTTATTCAAAAAAATACCTTCGTTTATCCAATTATCTATCAGTTTCAATAAGGGTTGCTCATCTTCTGACAGCATATCGGTATGGTTCATACTCGTATCACCAGCCCTGTTCAAGACCAGATGTAGAAAACTCTCTTCTGCACTGCCAGACTTCACCAATAGTATATCACTATTCTTATGCGCCGGCTGGTTGACCAACGCATGATAACTCTTACCCTCCGTCAGAAATAAATTACCTGATGCAGAACCGGTCTGCCCATGGCATGCTACACATCTTTTATCGAAAACCTGTGACTGGATAGAACTGAACATACCCACGTCCAGTGTTCCCACATCCATTAATATGGTATCTGTGATAGCTGTGAGTTCTTCATCTTCCATCGTCTTAAATTCAACAATGCATTCACGCAAACGACTGATAACACACAATTTGAGTGATTTCACATCATCACTGATACCTCCCAGTGTCATAACGATATCTGTTCCGTCGGCTACATTGACTGGCAGTGATTTCGTTATAACGGCGTATTCACTTTTATCATTGAAGCCTGCCACAACGACACTATAATCGTCCGTCCAATTGCTGATGCCACTGAAACGACCTGTCAACTTCATAGCACGTCCACCACGCTGTATATTGACCTCCTTCTCATAGATTCTTCCATCATCACATGAATAAAAAGCTGTCAGCGTAAAGATAGCAAGAAAGAATAATATATAGTTCTTCATACCCACCCTTTCCTGTTTTTTAGAAAGTATATTGCAGCATTACTGTTGCAGAATGAGTGGCCAGACCTAAATTATCATTATCGCGGTCGAGCTGTGTATCGTGACCCGTACGGGCAATATACTGGTACATAGCCTGGAGTTTCAGGTTACAACCCTTAAAGAAATAATTCATACCCACAGCCGGCATATTCAAAAATCCGTCATCACCCGTGCCATTACGGTTAAAGAAGTCATAACGCAAGGCAGCCTGCAAACGGGGAGCTACAAAGTAACCGCCCTGTACATAACCACCCAAATAATTGTAGCTTTCATTGATCTTCTGGCGATCCGTGAAACCTACATTCATATAATATGCTTCGGCACCCAGATATAGTTTGTTCTTTAACATGGCAAATTCCACTCCCACACGGGTATCATTGGTACTTTCATTCTCACTTTCCACATTGATTGAAGCCGATACTCCGAACATGATCTTATCTTCATTCAAACGGTTGGGATTACCTTGAGTGGACGGCATCACACCTTTAGGCATATAAGTAAAGCGTCCCGCATACAGTAAAGAAGGGATATGCCAATCATCACTCAAAGTTTTTGTAGCTGTATTTACAGAAGAACCGGTGCCATTGAATAAACCTACTTCATAGCCAAATTTATCAGCTACCAATCCGTGAATTTCAACACCGAGGTCAAAACCGGTACCGATATTAGGCGTTACCGCATTCAAAGAATAAGGCAGAATGACGGCAGAAGTCAACGATACCGGCAACTGCGGCAACAATGTTTCGCCCAACGTCGTCAGATAAGCATGCGAGAAAGGTGTTTTGAATTTACCGACACGCACGGCAAACTGTTTTTTAAGTTGTACATCGAACCATGCTTGTTGAAGCAATGCTCCCCCACTGGCAGCCGCATTGATAGAAAGATTAAAGGCTACTTTACCAAAAGCTTTACCGGTGAAGCCCAATACAGCATAGGGAATTGAGAAACCGGAATTAGCTACATTATCCTGATTGTACGCTTTATCCAAACCTTCATCATCATACCAATTGAAATTTGCACAAGTCTGTACCAACAGGTAGGGCTTGAATACAAAGTCTCCCTTCTTGGTTTCTATCGTAAATCCCTCTCTTCCGGCGAGTGACACTACACCGTTTTCTGTATCTTCTTCATGCTGTGCCATAGCAGCCAACGAAAGGGCAGCCATTACAACCATTAAAATTAATTTCTTCATAATTGCTTGTATAATACTTATTGGTTTTATTGTTCGTTATTTGTTTTATAATGATTTCAAGAATGCGACCAAAGCATCACGATCTTCTTTACTCATCTTTTTGAAGAGGTTCTTCGATGCTTCACCCTCACCACCGTGCCACATGATAGCCTCAACATAGTTGCGGGCGCGCCCATCGTGCAGGAAGTAAGTATGACCATTCACAGTTTCCTGCAATCCGATACCCCAAAGCGGAGTCGTACGCCATTCGTTGCCACGGGCCAAACCGCTTACATAGTTATCATTCAGTCCTACGCCCATGATTTCAGAGCCCATGTCATGAAGCAGGAAGTCCGAATATGGATGAATTGTCTGACTACCCAGCCAAGGAAGGCGGGTTCCGTTCAACAGTACAGAACCACGTGGTTTTGTGTGCAAGGTGGTTACATGGCAGAGATGGCACTTCGCCTTATAAAAATTCTGCTCACCCTTGATCACTTGTTCATTATTCACATTGCGGCGTGCCGGAACACTAAGGCTCTGCATGTAGAGGTCTACATTCTCCATCTCTTCTGTAGATACATCCAATTGGGCATAAGAAAGTCCCATCATACTGCCTTGATTTACTTGTGCCTGCCCTTCACAGATTTCTTCGGGATAGCGGCTGTTCGTAACTCCCATATCGCTGGAGAAACCAAGTTCCACTGTCAGGTCGGCATGCTGCGCTTTATTACCGGACAAGCCTAAACTTCTCACTCCTCTCTCGGAGATGTAGTTGCAACGGCCACTGATACCATATTCCGGATAATTGCTTTTAGCAGCCAAAGCTTCAATTTCAGTGGGATCAAGCGCCATCATTTGTCCCATACCTACGTGGCGCAAAGGAATACGCACTGTACAGAACAGGTCTTCGGGTTTAATGCTGTCCGCATACCATTCATAAATAGAATAATTAGGTTTGCAGAGTTCATACGTCTCACCATCAGGGAATTGGAAAGTCTCATAGGTATATTCCACTTTCAGTTTTCCCTCGGGCTTCACGCCATAAATAGCCTGATCATGAAGCACACGTCCATAATCCTGAAAGAAAGCTCCATTCTTACGACTAATATAAACCAACATAGACGAAAAGCCGGAACTGCCGGAACCACCTTCGCTCCATAAAGTAGGTTGCGTACGTCCGGCATTTCGGTGACAGCTACCACAAGAATAACCGGCATAAACCGGTCCCAGTCCTCCCCCTATTCCATTACTACTGGTGCGGATATCATCATACAATTTGTCACCACGGGTGAAACGTTTATCGTATGCCCCTGTTATCCAGTCAGCAGACCTGTCATAAGCATAAGAGGAAGTCAGGAAGTTGGTAGCAGTACCGGCAGAGAGGGCAAAGCCGGCAGGTACTTCTATATCATCCACATCAATTCCATCATTTTCGCAGGCAAACAGCGCCAGAAGCGAAAAACAGATTGGAAATGAGTATTTTAATAAGCCATTCATTCGTTATTGAATTATTATTGCAAAATACGTAACTAACATTTATCTTTTTAACGCAGATGTTGCGGAAGCAACAGAATATTCATTATCCCGCTGTTTCCGCAAAATCTTATTTCTAACAAGTAAAAATCTTACTGAATGGTACGGGCCTCACCATCTTTGAAGATCAGATACTCCAAAGTGTGGTAACCACGCAATGCTTGCGCACCGGCAATTTTGTCATCTTCTTCATCATAGTCTCCATCCCAGTTCAGGTTAGAGTAATTACCGGAAGTCAGGATCTGTACGATACCATCCTGGTCGAGCGGCCAGCTATCCATATTGGGGTCAAGACCTTTGTCGGCAACCGGACCGAAAAGGAATGCCTCACTGGTTTCCCACGGTGTACGAGCAGCAAGCCATGCTGTAGCACAAGCCTTGAAGTTAGCATTGCTGGGAGAAGTACGGAATGTTTCAACAGCATCGAAAAGAGCCTGATTTCCCGCTTTCAAATCAGAGTAAGTAGGTAATACAACTACATCCACATAATTTCTTACGACTTCAGCCAACACTGTTTTATCAATACTTTCGATACAATTCTTCAAACTTCCCTTGAGTACTCCCTCCAAAGTGGCACAAGCTTCCATAGCACTTACTGCTTCCGGGCTATTGATATTGTTGCGAAAAGGACTCGGGATAGCCCAAATTGCTGCTGCTGCATCATCAATCGCTTTTTTCACTTCAGTATCAAGATTAGCATTTACTGCAGCTACTGCTTTTGAGAGAGATGACTCGCTAACAACACCTGTACGTGTTCCGAAATAAGCATTACGAATAGAATAGATATTGTTACGATAGTCTTCACGAGAATGCCAGCTGTACCATGACTCTACAGCATACAAAGCCTTTTCTTCATTATTATGTATGAAAAGATCGTAAGGGTCACCAATTTTGGCAGTACCTACTTCATTGGCAATGTCTACACAGCCATCAATCAACTGCTCAACGCTCGTCAAAGCATCTTGATTCTTAAAGAAATCTGCATAACTTCCACCTTCGTTGTATTTAACCGCCCAGTCATCATAAAGAGCAGTAGCATCATTCACCAACAATTGTGCAACTACTCGCATGTAATTTCCCCAACTACTTGCATTCTCTGCCGTATAGTCAAGATTTTTAGCGTCTATAGTCGTAGTGTCATCATCACTACAAGCCGTAATGGAACACATCATGCCCAATGAAAGAGCCGACAAGTAAAAAAACTTTTTCATATTACTTAAACATTAAATTAATTATAAATACCTATTTGAACTATCTCTTGGTAAACCAACCGACATAAGCTATGCCGATAGCAAATTCATTTTCATTGTTATATTTAGTCGATCCAAATACCTTGTTCGTACCAATATGACGGGTAGTATAATCGGCTTTCACAACCAGATTCGGCAATGCAAACCAGTTAACTCCTGCCGTCCATTTGCTTACCTGACAGCGTTTCTCCATTGTAGCAGAACCTTCTGCCTCTTCCTGCGGGTTGTAGTATTCATAACGGGCATAAGGATAAATAACCGGACATTTCTTCTGTGAGAAGAAAGCACTCAGGTTGAGACCAGCCTCCAAGCCATAGCACAGGGCATTCTTAGCTACATTACGCATAGCACCGTGATAATAATTGGAGTTATTGGAAAGAGTAACCTTGCTGATCTTGGAAGAATTCTCTAAATCACCATAAATGATATTACCACGAGCGGTAACATATTTATTTTTATACTGTGCATCGGCAGAGTAGATTTTCACTGATGAGCGACCTACGCTGCTATACTTATAATTCTTATCAGCATTGGCTGTCACGTCATTACAATAGTAAAAGGCAGCACCTACACGCAGTCCCGGTACCCCTTTATAGTCCAGACGTGCTACATAAGCAGGCGAAGTAAAGTTATCTTGTTCAAAGAGCCCCTGCTTACCACCGGCAACCCAATTATCGCGACCGAAGCCATCAGCATTCAAGCCGGCAACAATCATTGCCTGATAATCAAAACGCGCATATCCTTTACCAAAAGAGCCGAAGAATTCCAATCCTGTCTCATGCCAGGTAGAAGGAATAATTGTGGTTTCACCCTCAGGACGAGATGTTCCAAAGAAATTGATAGGCTCATGGTGTGCATTGGTCAATCCCATAGGTACAATCAAATGACCAGCACGAACATTGAAAGCCGAATGTATCAGACGAGTAATGTGAAATTGCTCAAGAGCGACTTCTCCACCCTTTTCCATTTCTGTTTCATACTCACCGTTTTCTGAATTCTCAAGTTCAGTTTCAATACCTACACCTCCTGCTTCAAACTCTATTTCAGCACCCAGTATCCACTTGGAATTAAACTTGTAGTCAAAAGCCAACACAAAACGAGGAATCGCAATGGTATTGCGGTGATCACTGTTATCGACCCCACCATAGAAACGATTCGTTCCGTAATTCATAAACTTTGCTACCATTTCTCCGTATCCACCGAAACGGAACTTTTCGTAGTCGTCATCTTTTGTTACCTGTTTTATTCTCTCTTTCTTTGCCGTAGTTTCAGATACCTCTTCTGTTGAGGTTACTTTTTCAGGTTCATTAGCCCGTAAAGTATTGTTAAAAAGCAAGAAACCTAAGGCGAATAAGCAAGTTAATTTTCTCATCTTTTATCTTAAATTTTGTTGGCGCAAAGGTAGAGGGAGTTAAAAAGGCGGGCAATACCCAAATATGAGTATTGTGTTATTAAAAATAATAACAAGTAGGTACTTAAACGAACACTATTTCTTTTTGTTCTTTTTTACAAAGCAGTAATTCACTAAAAAGACAGCCGCAAAGATCACAGCAATCCAGATAAAACTAATAAATATCAAATAGCGGTTATAAATGTACTCTCCCTCTTCAGGAACATGATTAAGCATACATAGCAAACAGTTACACTGAGGATTATCAACGTCATGAGAAAAGTAAGAGTACAGTAAAAAAGATAAGCTACCTGCAAAAAGAATAATAATAGCTATTATTCCCCATCTCTTACAACTTAAAGGTCTGTCAATTGCCCTTTTATGATTGGTTAGTTTCACCATATAGCAGTTTATAGTTAGATTATACGCGCAAAGTTGCATGCTTTCAGCGACCTTGGCAATACCCAATAATTGTGATTTTTATAAAAATCTAACAAAAAACCATCATTAATGGGTATTTCAGAAAACGCGGATTCTCCCCTACTTTGCAGTCGAGAAATAAAACTTATGCAATACCCTAAAGATGACATACAAAAAGAAATTTTGAAAGCTGCCGAAAAGGTATTCCTCGAAAACGGCTTTCCGAAGGCTTCCATGCGCGAAATTGCACAAGAAGCACAGGTAGGGTTGAGCAATATCTATAACTATTTCAAAAGTAAGGATGATATTTTCTGTACGGTGGTACGGCCTGTAATCAGTGCATTCGAAAGGATGCTGCACGAACATCACGGGCGTTATGGAGCAGATATCATGGAGATGTATTCCACAGAATACCTACGATATGTGATAGAAGAGTACATGACATTGATACAAAAGCATCGCAAATTGTTGGTATTGCTATTTTTCCATGCACAGGGTTCTTCACTGGAAAACTTCAAGGAGAACTTCACCGAACGCTCCACATCACTTGTGAAAGAGTACTTCAGAGATATGAAAGAAAAACATCCGCAAATGAATATCAATGTAACCGACTTTTCTATCCACCTGCACACGGCATGGATGTTCACCATGTTTGAGGAATTGATCATGCACCGAGTCGGGATAGAAGATTTGGAACAGATAGTCACAGAATACATCACATTCGAAGTAACTGGTTGGAGAGAGCTTATGAAAATATAAGCTCTCTCTTTTTTTGAACGAATCTGAATATTGTTCGTTTTTAAAAGTATGATAGATTATGAAAGAGAAACTGAAAAAGAAAAAAGGAATCGCCCGCCTGTTTGAGATTGCAGGCGAGCGGAAAGGGTTGCTGATCCTAGCCGGTATTTTGTCGGCAGGAAGCGCTACATGCATGTTGGTTCCCTACTGGTCGGTATACCGCGTATTGCAGGAGTTACTGCTTCACGCCAGTGATTTAGAAAAGATAGATAGCGGAATACTGATATACTGGGGATGGTTTGCCTTCTTCGGACTGATCGGAGGATTATTGCTACTTTATGCGGCACTGATGGCCTCACATGTAGCAGCTTTCCGTATCCTATACGGACTGCGTATCAAGCTATCGGAACACATTGGACGCTTATCGTTAGGATACCTGAACGGTACATCTACCGGAAGCATCAAGAAAATTATGGAACAGAATGTAGAAAAGATTGAGAACTTCATTGCCCATACCATCCCCGACCTTGTGAATGTATTGGCTACGGTCACTCTGATGTTTATTATCTTCTTCTCCCTGAATGGCTGGATGGCAGCGGTCTGTCTATTTTGTATCGCATTGAGTATAGGATTACAATTTGCCAACTTCTTCGGGAAAAAGGCACAGGAGTTTACTAAAATCTACTTTGATACACAGGAACGAATGAGCGCCTCAGCCGTACAATATGTACGCGGCATGCCGGTCGTGAAAATCTTCGGTCAGAGCGTCCGGTCATTCCGCCGTTTCAACAGTGAGATTGAGGCGTATAAGGAATATGCACTGAAAGTATGCGATACATACGAACCCGGTATGATGGTCTTCACCATATTACTGAACTCACTCATTACGTTTATTCTGCCGATAGGTCTACTATTACTGAGTCATGAGCCACAAAATTTGGCACTAGCCGCTGTCTATCTATTCTTTATTATTATGGGGCCCGGAGTAGCCTCCCCTATTTATAAACTGATGTACCTCGGATCGGGCACACGGGAAATAGACGAGGGCGTAGAACGTATCGATCGTATCTTTGCCGAGCCGCCCGTATCGGAAGCACAAACACCGCAAGTACCCGCCGGTTATGACATTGAATTCCTCAAGGTTAGTTTCACTTATGAGAATAAAGCGGAGACAACCCGTACCGAAGCGCTGCGCGACATCACCTTCACAGCACGCCAAGGTGAAATTACGGCACTCGTAGGCCCTTCGGGTTCAGGAAAATCGACAGTAGCCAATCTGATTCCCCGCTTCTGGGATGTAGCGGAAGGCGAAATACGGATCGGAGGAGTCAACATCAAAGATATTCCCACCGAAAAGTTGATGGACATTGTTTCCTTTGTTTTCCAGGATAGTTTCCTTTTCTTTGATACCCTCTATGAGAATATCCGGGTAGGAAACTCCGGTGCAGGACGCGAGGAAGTGATAGCTGCCGCAAAAGCCGCACAGTGCCATGAATTTATAGAAAGCCTTCCGCAAGGTTATGAAACCCGTATCGGAGATGAGGGCGTCTACCTTTCCGGTGGCGAGTCGCAACGTGTCTGTGTGGCAAGGGCCATCCTGAAAAATGCCCCTATCCTGGTGCTGGACGAGGCGACTGCTTTTGCCGATCCCGAAAATGAATATAAGATGCAGCAGGCTTTGCAACATCTGATCCAGAATAAGACGGTTATCATCATTGCGCACCGTCTCTCGTCCATCATTTCGGCACAGCAAATCATCGTATTGAACGAAGGAAAGCTCGTACAGCATGGGAAACACGAGATATTAAGTAAAACGGAAGGATTATATAAGAATATGTGGGACGCTTATACGGATGCGTTCCGCTGGGAACTAAACAGTAAGAAGGAGGTAAAAGAATGAATGCAATAGAAAATATTACGATAGGGCACACCGAACGCCTTCGCAAACCTGTGGGCTACACGATGCTTGCCAACCTGATAAATATTATCCCGTTCTGCCTGTCCATCGAAGCGATCAACGTGATATTCCGCGCTTTCGATGGCAGCGGAATGCCGCTGGACACTCAACGGCTCTGGACTATTTTTATCCTGCTTGTAGTGTATGTATTTGTCATGGCATTGGCCGAAAGGGCTTCTTACCGTGCCAATTTCCGGGGTGCCTATGAAATGAGTGCCGCAGGACGTGTCAGCCTGGCAGAGCATTTGCGGAAACTCTCATTGGGTTTCCTCTCACGCCGCGATCCGGGTGATCTTTCGTCCATGCTGATTACAGACTTTACCATGGCGGAAACAGGTATTTCGCATCATCTGCCCCAATTGATGGGTGCACTGGTGATGCCTGTACTTGCCTTCCTCGGCTTGCTATGGATAGATTGGCGAATGGCCGTTGCCATGTTTATAGCCCTGCCACTTGCCGTAGGAATATTGCTGGGCAGTACTTACCTGCAATACAAACTGAGCGGCAAACAGATTGCTGCCAAAATCAATGCAGGCAATCGCTTGGAAGAGTACTTGCAGGGAATACGGGTAATGAAAGCATATAATCTGCTGGGCGACAAGTTTGTCCGTCTGAAGAATGCCTTTGCCGAACTGCGCCGTGCCTGTATCCGCCAGGAAGCATTGCTCGGCCCGTTCATACTGCTTTCTGTAACGTTGATACGGGCAGGTCTGACGTTGATGATACTTTGCGGAACATACTTATTGATAGGAGGAGATTTATCCCTGCTCACATTCGTTATGTTCCTCGTTGTCGGTTCCCGCGTCTTCGATCCGCTGACTTCGGCACTGACCAACTTTGCAGAATTCCGATATTTCTCCATTGCCGGGGGACGCATCCTGACGCTGATGAACGAACCGGAAATGCAAGGTAGTAAAGAGGCTCCGGAAAGCGGTGATATTACTTTCTATCACGTATCATTCGGCTATCAGAAAAAACAGGTACTGCATGATGTATCGGTAACATTGCGTAAGAATACACTCACCGCTCTGGTAGGTCCTTCGGGCAGTGGAAAAAGTACCATGCTGAAACTATGCGCACGCTTTTACGATCCGCAACAGGGGCAGGTTTTATTTAATGGAGTAGATATGAAAACCCTGGAACCGGAATCGTTGATGAGTCATATCTCAATGGTATTCCAGGATGTGTATCTGTTTCAGGATACCATTCGCAACAATATCCGTTTCGGCAAAACCGACGCTACGGACGAAGAAATAGAGGCGGCGGCCCGCAAAGCATGTTGCCACGATTTCATCATGCGATTGCCCAAAGGATATGATACGCAGGTCGGTGAAGGCGGTTGTACCTTATCCGGTGGAGAGAAGCAGCGCATTTCCATTGCACGGGCTATATTGAAAGAAGCTCCCGTAGTACTTCTGGATGAAGCAACGGCTTCACTCGATCCGGAAAATGAAGTGGAAGTACAGCGTGCCATCAATACCCTGATTGCAGGACGCACGGTAATCGTGATTGCCCATCGCCTGAAGACGATCAAGAATGCAGATAACATCATAGTATTGGAGGAAGGACGCATTGCCGAACAAGGTAAGCATCAGGAGCTACTCGATAATAAGGGGCTATACGCCAAGCTATGGAATATACAGGAAAAGACATTGGGGTGGAAGTTGTAAGAAAGAGATAGAGGAGGTTTTCTATACCTCCTCCATCCTTGCCAATTCCCATCCGCTGAATTGCATTACTATACAATGCAATCTTGTGCCTTGAATGAGTTGTTGTACCCTCGGGGCCTCAGCATAACGATGTATCTGATCAACAGCTTCCTGCCACTGGGCAGGAGCTTTTGTTTCATACTCTTTCGATGGCAGATATTTCAGTTCCAGAATATAACTGTGCGCCACCCCGCTATAGCGTTGCAGGTCGGGCATCAAAAACATATCGCAAAAGCCATGGTTCAATTCCACTTCAGGAGCAACCAGATAATACGCATTCACACTAAGATAGGCGGTAAAGAAGCCTTGTATATTTCGTTCGCCCTCAATCATACTGCGTACAGAAGAATTGTCCTTGTAGGCATGGGCAATGAATTCAAGGGCTTCGCGCCATTTACCGTCATAAGACATGTCATAGTACAAATCCCTCAAATTATTTAAATTGATATATTCCTTATTCTTTGCCTGATAATCTTCCAGAAGATACTCGTAATATTGCTTACGCACATTGTTATTGGGAATACTTAGTACCAAGCGTTCTCCCCGTGTTGCTGTAATGGTCAACATACCATAGTAGAACAACAGACTGGGAAACATATCCGGATCTGTAATCTGACTGGCAGGGAAAGTTGTTATCAGATTTGCAACAATCTCCCCCTCTTCGGTAATCTTCCGGAGCACCCCTTTACGATCACCATCCAGATGATCCAGCTGAATGAGCTTCTTCATCTTGTTGTAATCCGTACGGGTATTGGGGTCAATCATCTGCTCAGGGGCTTTATCCAGATTCATATAGTTACGCAAATAATAAAACACCATATCACAGTTGAACATCTTCGGATCACGCGTCAAGCTCTCTTTTGCAAAACAGTAATTGTCATACCACGGCTTCATCTCAGCTATCATCGCCTCGACATCTCCCTTTAGTTGTCCGGCATCCTTATAATACTGAAACATCTCACGGACATCACTTTCGCTGAAACCCAGCATCATATTGAATTGATAATCGGTGCTGATATTCCAACCTATATTGAAACCACTCGTCAAGTCATCCAATGTAACGGGACTTACCCCCATCATAAAAATACGTTCGAACATGCCCTTGAACTTCTTGAATATCTCCCGATAAAAACCGCTGGCATGCGTAATGGCATGATATAAATCATTTCCCTTTTCGTTGAGCACCACATTGGTGAAATTGTCATATTCGTCTACAATCAAATAGAGCGGATAGCCCTGACGGGTGGCTTCCACTTCAATCATACTCAACTTATCAGCTGCCGACTGAGAGGCAAAGAAGTTTTCAACGATACGTTCGGAGTAAGCATCCTCATAAGTCGCCATGAATCCATCCAATTGACGGCAACAATAAAGGTTAAAGTTGGCTTCCAAATTCTCTATCCCGGCGCCCGCTTTAGAGAAATCAAGGAAAAGTACCTGATAGCGCCCTTGCAACGGTGTAGGATTCTGCCCAATCCAAAGATTGCCGAAACGTTTTTCAAATTTCGCTTTCTGTGAACTGTCATAATAAGCGCGAAGCATATTCAGAAAAATGCTCTTCCCAAAACGGCGCGGACGGATAAAGAACAAATTACGAGGTTGCTGTTCGAGCAACGGCAAATACATAGTCTTATCCACGTAATACAAGTTCTGCTCTACTACTGCTACAAAGTCAGATACTCCATAAGGTACTTGTTTAATCGGTTCCATATCACTCTATATTTAAATTCATAAACGGGGACTCCATGCAAATGTAGTCTATTCCTTTCGAATGAACAAAAGAAGAAAGGGAAAGTTGTAGCTACGAATTAACGAACGGCACATATCCCTCAGTTACCATACAGGATATGTGCCGTTCTACTCTAAAAACTGGTTCTAATTTTATTGAGTTTTTATCAAGAGTTCGTTATTCTTCTCTCCGTTATACCAATTTGCTTTATCCTGACCGCCACTCATCACCCAGGCGGCAAAGTCTTTATAAGCATCAAGGAAATTTCCTTTCTCAATTACATGAGCTATAGGAGCCGGAACACTCAAGCCCCAAATCAAGCCTTTATTGTTATAATAATAATCCGTTCCCAAATCGGAGTTGTCACTGGGATATGTATCGTATACCGGTTTGTATCCTCCTAAATGGATTTCGGTGCCATGATTGGCTTTTGCCAGATAAAAGTCGATACTTTCAAAGTCTGCTGAATTTACATCTACATCATCGTCGTCCAAGTAAATAGCAATATTCAATTGCGGAAGTTCCGTAACAAGATATTCTTTGTCCGTATTAAAGAAGGTACTACCGGAAGGCTTTGAAGTTGCCGAAACCAAATTACTGAAGTCCATAATGACTTCACCATCAGGACCAGCAAACCAGTTTACTTCTTCAACGGATGTATTAAAGCGCTGATATACTTCAATCTCGTCAACATCCTTTGCCATCAGGTTCTTCAATCTTAAACATGGAGTATAAGAGAAAGAGCCTCCCATAGCCCTCAACTCAATACCGAGTTGTATGGCTTCGTCAATCACTGACTTATGTCCATCGGATTTGAATGGAATTTGCACCCTGTAGCCAAGAACAAAATCATTGAAATCGTAATCTCCTAAACTCGGAAATTGGTCTTCGAACATGACAGTACCCCAGCCGCTATTAGGGTAACAGATACTGCCTCTTCCTCTGGTTGTGCTTTCCGCCCTTGTCTCAGGACTCGGTTTACTGTCCTGGGGAAGCGTGAAATGAACCACATTGTCCTTGTCAGCAGCAGCTGCCAAAACCATTTTCTTGCCATTTACCGTTTCGTATTGCAGGTAAGCCTCTTTAGAATTGGCAGGCAGGCTCAGAGGAATCGTTAGGGTTCCGTCGTTTGTCTGTAGAGTTGCCAACATTGTATTTTCGGTACATTCCTTATCGGAGTATACTGAAACATCCGATGCACTTTGAGTTGTGATTTCGCACTGTGCATTCTTGGTCATTTTCCAGTCAAACCCGCTCGGGACGATCAGGTCGGCTACTGTTTTTTCTTTTTGCGGTTGTTTGTCTGCATCATACACACTTTTCTCGCATGATGTAAAGGCTAACGTGACCAGCAATAAAGACAAGGTGAAAATCGATTTTCTTTTCATGTTGCGTTCGTTTTTTTATTATGATATGTAAAATGTATGTTCTCTCTCCTAAGTAATCATTATCACAGTTGATTGAGATGTAAATTGGGTGAAGCATCGTCACCCGTTCAGGTGAAGCACCATCACCCGATCAGGTGAAACACCGTCACTCGCTCGGGTGCAACACCGTCACCAGTAATACCTACGGATCATCCGAGCGGATCTTCCTCTATCCCTCCGTCACCTCCACTTCCACCGCCGGTAGGTGCCGTGCCGATATAAATCGTTTTTATAACGCTGCGCGGTACTTTCAACAGAGTGTTTCTACTGTATTGTGTCGTCACCTTCAGTTCATACGTGCCTTTATCCAATCCGCTGGGGATGATGAAACTGAGGCGCGAAGGTTCGTTCAATACCCACAAGTCTTCGGTGATTTTTGTTATCGTACCTTTTGAGTCAGTCAAGATGATGCCTACAGAGTCGTCGGTACCAGTCACTTTCAGCAATGCACCCTTCAGGGTGAAAGCACGTCCGGCTGTGGCACTGGAATCCAATGCACGGGTGGATGTATCCTGAACGCCTGCAATATACATGGCACTGCCTTTTGCACCGATAATGTTCACCACCGTATTTTTGATGGCTTCGCGAAGGTCGGCACCCACGTTGAAGTTTACCACGATAGAGTTCTTTGCCGGATTCCAGGCGGAGCTCTCGATCACACCATGGAAACTGACCGAGGCATAATACAAACCAGTGTTCACACTGACACCACTCATCAGCAGGCGTTTGGTGACGCGCTTCTCCAGGTCGAAGACGTGGCGGATAGTTTCTTCCCGCAGGCCGGAGTCTTCCGCTTTCATTTCGGCAATGATACGTTCCTCGTCGGCACTGCCGTTGGAGACGGGGACGAGGATCAAATCCTCTTTGTTGTCCACGGTCACGGTGTTATCCGCCAGTTGGCCGTTGATTTGATACCTGATTTCTTCTGACATAATCTCTTTTATTTTAGGGTTAATATATTTATGATAAACTATATAGGTGACGAGTTGCAAGTGATTCAGGGCCGTTCGCTCCGTTTGGTAAATTGCGGCGTCGCAGCTGTCGCTACAACCAGACACCGCAATCCCACAAACAGCACAACAACAAACGGTTAAAGCGTGCTACACTATATATACATTTCATTAATTATCATTTATCGGATTTCAAAAAACAGAAGTCCTGAAATTACTTACCAAGTAATTTCAAACTACTATCCGATGCATGCGGAAAAAGCGATTTCCAAGCGCATCGCTTAGGATAAAAAAAAGACTTTTCTGAGCTAAAAGTAAAATAGTTGATGGTTCCGCTTCTAAGCTGAAAGTGGAGGGTGCAATTCGTATACCTGCCGTAGTAGAAATAAGAAGATAATATGTGTTTTTCCTGTTTTAGATCATCGTGATTCCGTCTTGAAAGAATTATATTTAAAGTTTTATTAATATATCCTTGTTTATTTGTGAAAATAAGTGGATATTTGCAAGCGATTACTGCCGTTACTTGGTAAGTAATTTCGTCTCAACTTCGTGTCTTACAATATACTGTAAAGCATACTCCTCTTCCATTTACCTTTTTTCACAGCTGCGATGAGTTGTCTATTTACTTCATCGATACGTTCATTCTCAAAAGGTTTGAGGTAAGTTTCCGTTACCCGGATGGACGAGTGTCCCAGTGATTGGCTGATAATACCAATGGACTGCCCCATGTGGTAAGCCAGCGTAGCCCAAGTATGGCGGGCAGTGTAGGAACTTACCGGTACGCCTGGAAGCATCCGTTTTACAGCTTGCTTTAATGTCCGGTTAAAGTTACGTAAAGCAATCTGGTAAGAAAGATATTGTTCCCAACCGTCCTGTATCTCTGCATCCAGGATTGGCAACAGGTAGGGAGATGAGGGGTTAGTCTTCTGTCCGAGCCCTCGTAGTAGGCGCAAGGCTTCGGGAGACAGTTTCACCCGCATCGGTTTCTGAGTCTTATGACGGAGATAGACCAGATATTGACCCTGCAAATCCTGCCTGCGCAAATGGGCAAGGTCGATAAACGGTATCCCCCTGCACAGAAACATCAGGCGGAAATATGCCAAAGCCCTTCTTTCTTCTCTGGTCAGGTCATCGTTCTCTGCTCTCAACAACTTTTCCATCTGCCATCCACGCAGCGCACGTTTGGTTTGAGACACCACCCGTGTATGTACACCGGCAAACAGCTGTGGGTTGTGTCCCGGTGTGCCTACAGGCATCCAGCGGTTGTACACAGCCCGCAGTGAACTCATGTAACTGGTCACACTGTTCACCTTCAAGGGTCTCTTTTTCTTTTGCATCAGCCACTCCTCATAGGCTTTCAGCCGCATAGGGGTGAACACTTCATCCATAGGCAGTGGTGTGCCCCTGCCACCCGCAAAATCTTGGAAGGAATGCAGTGCAGACACATAACCATGCGCCGCCGCAAACTTTCGTTCACGTTTCAGCTGTTCGGTCACAGCAAGTATGTAGGAAGCCAAATCCGTACTTCCCGCATCCGTTTCTACATCTTTTGTTTTCATAAATCTCACTATTTATTAATAATAAAAACTCCGGCACAGCAGTAGCTATTACCGGAGTTTTTTCAGTCTTATGATAATTGGAACATCTTCAAGTCATCTTCCACATCACTGATGGTACCTATTTGGAAAGTATCTACCAAGACCTTTGCCACATTGGGCGACAGGAAGGCCGGCAGCGTAGGCCCCAAATGGATTTTCTTCACACCCAGACTCAACAAGGCCAGCAGTACGATAACGGCTTTCTGCTCGTACCAGGCAATGTTATACACAATCGGGAGTTCGTTGATATCATTCAGCTCGAACACTTCTTTCAGTTTCATTGCAATGACTGCCAGTGAATAGCTGTCGTTGCACTGTCCTGCATCCAATACACGTGGGATGCCGTTGATATCTCCCAGAGGCAACTTATTGTAACGATACTTGGCACAACCTGCTGTCAGGATGACTGTATCTTTAGGCAATGCCTTGGCAAATTCGGTATAATAATCACGTCCCTTCATACGTCCGTCGCAACCTGCCATAACCACAAAGCGACGAATAGCACCGCTCTTCACGGCATCCACCACTTTATCTGCCAGTTGCAACACCTGATTATGGGCAAAACCACCGATGATTTCTCCACGTTCTATTTCCGTAGGCGGCTGGCATTGCTTGGCTATCTCGATAATTTCGGAGAAGTCTTTTCTGCCTTCGGCATCTGCCTGAATGTACTTGCAACCGGAATATCCGGTGGAGTTTGTTGTGAACATACGTTCTTTATATTCAGCATTTGCCAACGGGGGGACGATACAGTTCGTTGTAAACAGGATAGGGCCATTGAAGGTGGTGAACTCTTCACGCTGCTTCCACCAGGCATTTCCATAGTTGCCTACGAAGTGGGAATACTTCTTGAAAGCAGGATAATAGTGAGCAGGTAGCATTTCGCTATGTGTGTACACGTCGACTCCTGTACCTTCGGTTTGCTTCAATAGTTCTTCCATATCTTTCAGGTCGTGGCCGCTTATCAGGATACCCGGACGCTTCCCTACTCCGATATTTACTTTTGTCATTTCCGGATTGCCATAGCGTTCGGTATTTGCTTTATCCAGTAAAGCCATAGTCTTCACACCGTATTCTCCGGTCTGGAGCACCATCTTCACCCATTCGCCTGCCGGAAGTGATTTTGTGGCAGTGGCGGCCAAAGCATGTTGCATAAAAGTATGGATAGAAGCATCGTCATATCCCAGACGCATGGCATGTTCCAGATATGCCGCCATACCTTTCAGACCATAGGTCATCAATTCTTTCAGGGAACGCAGATCTATGTCGGGCTCACGCAACACACCCACGCTTTCCGCCTTGGAAGCATACTCATCACGTCCGCCCTGCCATTGCAATTCGTCAATTTCAGGCAAGGAAATACCTTTTTCTTTGGCTTCTTCTATTAAACGGTTACGCAATACCATACCTTTATCCACCCTGTTCAGAATGCTTTCATCATCGAAGTTGGCATTTGTAATGGTACAGAATAAGGCATCCACAACAAAACGGTTCACTTCGGCAGCTACAGAATGTCCAGCGTTACGGAACTCATCGGTAACGACTGATATTCCACGTACCACGAACATCAGCAAATCCATTGCCTTTGCCGTATGACTTTCTTTTCCACACACACCTTTCAAGATACAACCGGTGCCTTTCATTGTCTCCTGGCACTGATAACAAAACATTTTAGCTTCCATCATCTTATTCTTTTTATTTAGTTATAAAATATATATTCCTTCTCTTTTAAGAAGATAAGCTGCATCTCAGCATAACTTTTTCATGCAGGCATGAAAGTTCTGCGTTCGATTTGCATTATCTTTGTGCAAAGATGGAGAGTTTATGGCAGGTAAATTGTCACGTATGTTACACCCAATCACAAAAAACTTAAAAAAGAATGGAACCACATATATTATTACAAATGCCATTATTTCGAGGCATAACAGAAGAAACGCTGTTAAAGTTCGTTCTATTGCACCAACATACCCTTAAATCTTATAAACCGGGAGAGTTTATCGCCATGCAGGGAGATATTTACCGTTCTCTATATATTCTGTGCAATGGAACAGTACGTACGCAAATGGTCAGTGCAGAAGGAAAACAACTCACCATAGAGACTCTCCGTGCTCCGAAACTCCTTGCACCGGCTTTCATCTTCGCCTCCGAAAACCGTTTCCCGGTGAATATCGAAACCCTGGAAACCTCGGAAGTATTGATTCTGAATAAGGATGCTTTTCTGGAGTTCATGCACCAGTACCCGATCATCATGCAGAATTTCCTGAAGTTGATTTCCGACCGAAGCTTGTTTCTATCCAAGAAACTGAACGAGTTTGCCTTACAAAGCCTGAAATCCAGATTGCTCAATTATGTAAAGATGCATGGAGGCATCGGTTCCCAACAGGAAGTGGCACATATACTTGGAGTGGCCCGTCCGTCACTGGCACGTGCTATATCTGAACTGAGCAATGAGGGCTGCATACAAATAGAAGGAAAAGAAATGTTTATTGACGAGGAGAATTCGAAGAAATACTTTTAATTCTACTTTTTCATCGTATCTTTGTACAACCAACTACCTAATATAATGAGGAAAATAACATTAACCGACAAACATCAGGAATTACTTTTCCAGATTCCGCTGTTTCGTGACCTTCCCCTTAACATCAAGCATTCATTGCTCGACAGGTTGGATATCTCCCTGTACTCGGTCGACAAAAAAGATATCATTGCCACCCAGGGGACACTCTGCAAGAAGTTATATGTATTGTTAGAAGGGAAACTACGGGTAGATATTATTGACGGACTGGGAAATGAAGTCATGATAGAATATATCGTTGCGGCACGTGCATTCGCCACTCCTCATTTATTCAGTTCAGACGGAGTGCTGCCGGCAACCTTTACCGCCATGGAAGACAGTACCCTGCTCACCGCCAGTAAAGAGTCCATGTTTAAGCTTATCAGCGAGGAACCTAAAATATTACACAACTTTCTTTGCATCACGGGCAATTGTAATGTCTGCACAGTATCCCGGCTGAAAACCCTATCACGAAAAACAGTGCGTGAACGTTTCGTTGTCTACTTGTTGGAACACAAGAAAAAGAATTCTTCAACAGTCAATATCATTCACAATCAGGCAACCCTTGCCGAATATCTGAATGTAACCCGCCCTGCACTATCGAAGGAAATTAATAAAATGATAAAGGAAGGAATTATAGAGATGGACGGAAAGACAGTCCGTGTTCTGGACGAACCATCATTAGAAAAATACGTATGAGGAAGCTCCCCATACGTATTCTCTTTTATCTATCTTTACCACTTCACAAACAATACTCTCGGATTGATATTTACTGAAACCCATCCCCAGTCTTGCCAGCTTTTGTGATTACCACCTTTCACGACATCCATGGTTTCCGTTCCGCGCATGAAGGAATATCCGGCAGAGAGTTTCACATCTTTCATCACCGACCAGTTAATCTGGTAATCGACTTCCGAACCTAATGCTTTCTTCAGATTCGGCAATTTCGCCGCTGTTGAGAAATGGTGGTAGTTCAAGTCCATATCCACCTTATCGGAAGCACGGAAACGTACACCCAGACGTTTGTCAAACAACCCGGGAGCATATCCGTTTTTAAAGTCAGATGCGTAGAAATAATCCATAGCTCCGTAGAACTTGTGATGTGTGCCATACAGAACATTGAATGCCTTGTACTTGTCACTGTCACCGCTGTCTCCGCTTAGATAATCGGCACTTGCCACTACTGTCCAGGTCTTGTCAATGGCATAAGCGGCCTGCAGGCTTGCCATAAAGGCAGATACCTTTTCTGCATTCAGGTTCTTCCCCATCTGGTAGTAGAAAGCACCGTCCACATTCCAGCCATTATCCTTATAAGTAATATAAGTACCCATCGTTTGCAGATAGCGGGTATGGGATTCTTTTGTTGCCGCATCTCCGGTCTCCAATCCCAGATTCATGAATAGTAAGGATGCATCAAAGGGAGTATAATCGGATTTATAGTGATACCAGAATGTCTGCATATTCTTGTAAGGCTGTGCTCCGGTCTGCACGTAATAGGTACCGCCTATCTTAGTCTCGTCATTCTGGTTGAAAGCGAGGATCAAATGCAATTGGTTGTTGGGATCGATATAACCCAGTTTCAATGCATCATGATAGCGTCCGGCTATGTTCCAATCCAGTCCGCCCAGAATGCGTTCGTCATCGTACGAAAGGGTCTGACGACCTAATTGTGCAAAGAAGTTTTTACCGAAATTCAGTTTAGCCCATGCCTCATTCATGATGAAACGTCCATTCTTGTCAATCTGCGGATCTTGTCCCCATACCCCCACATGCTGAGCCGAGATTTTCATTTGCAAATCAGAACGCTTGTACTCCATAGAAAGGCGTGCACGGTTATTGATGAATCCCGCAGGTTCCTCTCCTTCGTTACGGGGCATCAGAGCACCATTACGATATTCTGCACGAGGTCTGATCTGGATGGACATTGTAAATTCATTCTCTTTTTCTATTGTTTGCGTATACGCCATGCTTGGCAAAAGCATGAGAAGCATTGCCCAATAAGTAGTTTTCATAATGATTATCAGTTTAAATTATACGTATGAATGCTGACTCCCTGTGCAGAGGGCAGATAGTTTATGCCGTACCAGCACATTTGCAGCAAAACAAATGATATCAGAAGTAAAATTAAGGCCTTACGGTGTAACAAAGGTTTTCCAAGGCGGAAATGTATATAAATCAGATAGGAGAACCACGTAGCGACCGCCCATGTCTCTTTCGGGTCCCACGACCAGTAATGTCCCCACGCCTCTTTTGCCCATACAGCCCCCGACAGCATGCCTAATGTCATGAATGCCAATCCTACATAAGTCAGATTATCGCATAGGTCCATCTCCCGGCTGTCAATCGGCTTCTTCTTGAACCAAAGCAGATAAATAGCCATCACGGTGGCCGCACCCAGCATAGCATAGGCAAACATATATACGATGACATGCGGCGTAAACCACGGGCTTTGCAAAGCCGGCATCAAAGTTTTGTTATGTATTTCCGGTTTGAAGATATTGATGCAGATAAATACCAGTGACAGAATAAAACTGAAACTGAGTATCCACTTATACCTCCAACGGCTGTATGTGATGAGTCCTGCCAGTGGAAGAAAGAAAGAGTACCACAGGCGCGTCTCTCCCATGGTCCGCATAGGCGGACGCTCCAGAGAAATCCACATTCCCACAATAAAGCAAAAGAAGATAGCAAGTCCTATCAAGGTAAGCCCGCCAACAACATACGGTTTTCTTCCGCGCCAGGCGGCAAAGGCACCGAATCCCCAGAAGTGCAGGGCGGCAATTGAAAACGGTACAAAATAATCCCACGTCATTCAGCATCCTCCTCTTTTCTTTTTTGTGCGTTAACAAACAGACAGATAGCTCCCAGCACCATCATGATAATACCCGTATAGACAGCAGGCAGCCACGGATCACGTACCAGTTCGAACACACTGATATCGCTCCAGCGCCCTTTCGTATCATCATAACTCAATTGATAAATATTCCATCCGGCCACATTCAGAGGATGGTTCACTGCAATCGTATCTTCCACCTGTTTGCCGTCTTCCGTGTAAACTTTCACTGTAGATGCAAAACGCTGCGGCTCGCGTTCCGGCATGATAAGGCTTGTCAACGAATCCAGACGCAATGCTTTATATGGGAAAATAAAACTACCACAACTTACCCAGCCCTCCTTTGCTGCTTTCGTCTTTTGATTGATAGCCTGCAAATAAACGGCATACGTGGCTCCCATCGAATGGAATTCGGTAAACTTCACCGTATCTTCCGTAGCCACAGAAGCCGCCCAGGGAATCGTTTGCCGGATAGTCACCAGCCAATCGGACAGTTGCCCATCCGTTACACCTTCTTCCAGCAACAAATGTTCCGGTGCTTTCTCAGGCAATGTATGTCCTGTTTCATTATCAATCAACATCAGTTTCGGAGGATACTCGTCAATCGTGAAGTCTTTCAGTTCAATGGCCAGCGGAAGTTCTATCAATTTACCGTGCTCATCCATTGCACGCCATTCGGCATTATCTATCCGGGTAGTCATTTTCAGCCGCTGCATATCGGCATTTCCCAAGGTTGCCGTAATCAGGGCAACGAACAGCCCGGCATGATTCAAAAGGAAAGCAAGCTTCTTCCATCTGAATGGAAATCCGGCACGAAGTGTAGTCAACCCCAGCACAGTCACCATCCAGATATAAAGCAATACAAAAGGCCATGCTGAAAGCATTCGCGAAAAGCCAAGCATATCTGCCGGATGACCGGAAGGGAGCTGACGGATAAGTCCCATCACCACCGTAATGCCCGCCACCCATAAAAGAGAAGAGACAGCTGATGTATAATGACTCATCCAACCGAAGAAATAGACACGTTTGCGCAGGCAATGCATGGCAACTATTCCGGCTATATATAAAACCAGAACAATGATGTTCACCGGATAGGCAAACAGACTCCAATCTATTTCACCAATTGTAATCTGTAGCAGCCATCCTGTCACCAACAATCCTGCGCCTATCAGGCATCCTTCTTTAAATCCCCACGGTCTGATCCACATATCTCTGTTTTATTTCTGGGCCAGGCGACCGTTAGCTTTCGCTTTTTCCAGCCACGCAGGTACAGTTGTTTTCAAGAATTTCTCTTTAGCAGCTCTTTCCGCATCCATGTCGAGACCAATGTATTGTTGTGCTTTCTCTTTGGTTGAAATATCCGGCATCGGCACATCATCCGTAAAACCATGCTTAGCCAATACTCTTGATACAGCCAGACGAGCCTGCATAGCCTTATCCAGTCCATGTGAAAGGATACGTTGGATTTCCTGCGGAGCATGGAAAGAACCACCGTGAGAAGCCACACCGAAATCCCAACGCCACTGCGCCTGACGGATAAGGGCAAGTACATCTTTCATCTGATCTTCCGTAGCCCCCTTGTCCCATGCAAACTTTGCCTCGATATGAGCCTTAGCGAGTTCCTGTTCCAAACGGTTACGTATTTCGTTAGCCTTACGTTGACGTTCGTACACATTGTTACGCAGTGTTTCTTCACTTTCGCGGTGGCAAGTCTGACAAGTGCGGTCTATCATCGCCAGCGGGCTTTGAATATGGTGATCGCTGAATTTCACACCACCTTCGCTCTTATAAGGCATGTGGCAATCTGCACATGACACACCTCTCTGACCGTGAATACCCATCTGACAGATTTCATAATCAGGATGCTGCGCTTTCAATATCGGAGCACGGCTCAGTTTATGAATATAGTCATAGAAACCTTCATTATCATAATAAGCCTCCATATCTTCCACAGTAAATCCTTTATCCCAAGGGAAAGTCAGGTACTTACCATCACCTTTGAAGTAATATTCCACGTGGCACTGCGCACAAACCAGCGAGCGCATTTCCTGCGGAGTAGCTTTCGTAATATCCTTACCCTGGCGTGCAAAAGCCTCGATCAATGCCGGACGGCTAATGTGCAGGTTCATATTTTCCGGTTCGTGGCAATCGGCACATCCGATAGGATTTACAATCTCATCACCCATTGCTCCCCACTTATTATTATAGAATGCATCCACACCGATAGTCTCCATCATACGGGGAACATCCGGACTCTTACATGTCCAGCAGGTAGACGGTTGCGGGCCATCTTCGGGAGTAGCAGGTGCACCCGTACGAAGACTTGCCGTAATATCCTCTATCGCATGCATATGGCCACGCGGAGTCGAATAGTCCTTTGAGAAAGCATATCCTGCCCACAGAACTACCATTTCAGGACGTTGCTCCAGTACATCGACTGCAATGTTTCCGTTGAATTCACTCTGGAAATCCGTCTTCGCTGTTTCCGTCCAAGTCTGATATTCACGGGGGAAATCACTTTTGAACACTTCATTACGGGCTTCAATGCCTGTAATAACAGTCCTGCGGTTATTGAACACGCTTTCTAATTCCGCCCGCCTCTCCATCAGTGCGGAAACACATAATCCTAATACAAACACGACTACCATCGAACCACCGAACAGCAGCCAGCCTTGCCATGACTTCAATTTCTTTTCCATAAGTATATTGATTTTATTTCATTATTTCTTAAGCATCTTTTGCAGCCAGTCCGGAACGGGCGATTCGGGATAAGGTACCAGTGCATTGGGAGTAGATGACAACGAATTGCTTCCACCATGCGGCACATCCCGGTGACAATCCCAGCATGCCTTACCCCCGCCTACCTGAGACATCATATAATCTATTTTTCCGGTTTTCACAAACTCCGTATTCAACTGCGTATGGCAACGAATACAGTTGTTCATAATCACCTCTGAACTGGCTTCATGCGCCCTGATAACCTGCGGCTCGCTCTTTGTCAAAAAAGCAGCTACATGCTTCATACCGTCCATCCCTTTGAATGTCCATTTCTTAACGGCATTCTCATGAGGAACATGACAATCATTACAAGTGGCATCCCGACTATGTGAACTGTGGAACCATGTAGCATAGTAAGGTGCCATAATATGACAGTTCACGCACGCCGATGGCTCATCCCCCAAGTAGGTATGCGCCCGCAGCAAATACATGAACAAGCCTCCCCCACCTACCACAACACCGCAGATTATTATCGCAACCACTTTCCATTTGTACGAAGGTAAAAACCTGTTTATAAATGACAATTTCTTCATAGGAAATAGTATTTTTCACAAAAGTAGGGGCTTTATTTTTAAAAAAGTGTAATAATGATTACATATTTTACACAGTCTTGCGCTATCTTTGAAGAATTCAGTTGAGTGATTATCCACCCTCATCCGTATATTCTTTAAACACCTAATGTTATTGATAGAATATGAAAGTACTTAGTTTATTGATATGTCTTCTCTTTTCAGGGATATTACAAGCTCAGGAGGTGAAAATCGCCTTCCAACAGCAATTGCCGAATAGCCATCCGCGTTACCTGACAGATAGCAACGGTAAGAGTGAAACCCTGAATCTGATAGAAAAAGAAGATTGGGCAAAAGACGTATTTGAGAAATTGAAAAGGCGAACCGATCTTTATGCTAACCTGACAGACGCCCAACCGGACTGGTTACTTTCGCGCCTTGCCATGTATTGGAAGTCTCATGCTACGGATGTATATATAAAAGGTGAAACCTTCGACCATGCCGGAGGCGAAAAAGCACCGGCACCCACCGTTCGCTATACCGGTACGCGTGGCACATTCGCCACCCACGGACGTCCCCGTCTGGAAGATGTAGTGCCATACGATGATGATGCTGAAGGAAATGTGACATTCTGTAACAATGCCCTGCCCGGCCGTCCTATGGAGAGTGTACATCCTTCTAAAACCGGCCGTAACATCGAAAGCCTGAACCGTGAAATCATGGGTATCGCCCGTGATGCCGCCTTCCTTTACTGGCTTACCGGAGAAGAAAAATATGCAAAACTTGCCGCCGGAGTATTCGATACCTATATGACCGGTATCTATTACCGGAATGTTCCTATCGACCTCAACCACGGCCATCAGCAAACGCTGGTAGGAATGAGTTCTTTCGAGGTTATCCACGAAGATATTCTTTATGATATCGTTCCCCTTTACGATTTCCTATATGACTACCTGAATACCCGGCATACCGACAAGATGGATATATACGCAGGAGCTTTCAAGAAATGGGCGGACAATATCATTGCAAATGGTGTTCCTCACAACAACTGGAACCTGATGCAGGCTCGCTATGTCATGAATATCGGTATGATACTGGAAAACAATAAGCAATATGCCGATGGTAAAGGGCGCGAATATTACATTGATTATGTACTCAACCGTTCCAGTATCCGCCAATGGAGTCTGAACAAATTAGCCGATTATGGCTTCGATCCGAAGACAGGTATCTGGGCCGAATGTCCCGGATACAGCAATGTAGTACTGAATGACTACACCAGTTTTGCTACTCTCTTCGACCGGAATCTGAATTATGACCTGGTGAAAGCAATGCCGGTTCTCTCTAAAGCGGTAGTCGCTACTCCGCAATATTTGTTCCCCAACCGGATGATCTGTGGTTTCGGCGATACCCACCCGGGATATCTGAACACCAATCCTATATCCCGCATGATACGAAACGCACAGCACAACGGAAAGAAAGAGCAAGAAGAATATTTCACTGCCATGCTGAAATGCTTCCATCCTGATGCGGGAAAAACCAAAGACAATAAAAAAAGTGTCCCCGTTTCTATCAATTCTTTCTTTGATGAAAAGCCATTGGAACTGAATCCCAATATCGAAGCTGGAAAAATAGAACAATATGTTTCTCCCTTCTTCTATGCACCGAACGTTTCCTGGTTGGTACAACGAAACGGAATGAATCCCCGTAACAGCCTTATGATATCTCTGAATGCCAGTGAAGGAAACCACATGCACGCCAATGGCATATCCATGGAACTTTATGGTAAGGGATATGTTCTGGCTCCCGATGCCGGAATCGGCCTTTACTTATACAGCGGACTGGATTATCTGGAATATTACTCTCAATTTCCCAGTCATAACACGGTTTGCGTGGATGGCATTTCCAGTTACCCGGTTATGAAAAGTAATCACTCCTTTGATCTTAAATCCAGTTTCCCTGTTTCTTCCGAACCGGGAAAAGCTTTCACTTCCGTAACCTATAGCGATGTTTCTTTCCGTGAACCGGAAAGCCGTGCCGACCAGACCCGCATGATGAGTATCGTCACTACCGGTCCGGAAACCGGTTACTATATAGATATCTTCCGCAGCCGGAAAGAACGTGGTGGTGATAAAATGCATGATTATTTCTATCATAATCTGGGGCAAACCCTAACACTGACAGGCACAGACGGTACAGACTTGAATTTGCAACCCACCGAAGAACTGGCCTTTGCCGGTGCTCACCTTTATGCTTATTCTTATATCTATGATAAAAGGTCAGCTACTACCGACAAAGACATAAAAGCTACATTTACCATTACCATGCCCGACAAGGATGACATTTCAATGAACTTGTGGATGAAAGGAGAAACAGACCGGGAAGTTTTCACCGCCTTGTCTCCCATGACGGAAGGTTTGAGCCGTACCCCGGGGATGCCATATAATATAAAAGAACAGCCTACCCTGACATTTGTAGCCCGCCAGAAAGGAGAAGCCTGGAACCGACCATTCGTCGCTGTCTATGAGCCTTCATCTGTAAAAGAACCCGGCTGCATTACCAAAGTAAGTTTCCCCGAAGTAAAAAGTAAAACGGAAAACAGTGCCACCAGCATATGTGTTGTACAGAAAGATGGACGTATAGATTATATCCTATCATCAGATAACCCCACGGATATCTGCACCAGTGGAAAAATGAGTGCACAAGCCACCTATGCTTTATGGGGAAATAAAAAGGGCGATGATTGCACCTTCTTTTTAGGACATGGAACTTTGCTAAGTACCCCGAATGTAGTTATCAAGGCGGAAACTCCCGCAGAGATATTACTGGAATTCAAGAAAGGGGCATGGTACTACACTGCATCCGCCGATTGCTCCATCAGTATCAAAAAGAAGACGTATAAACTAAAAGCCAATACAGCGGAAATGGAATTGAAGTGAAAACAATAGCATCAAATCCATATCATCTCCGTATCTGATCCGTACCCTGTCCGCAAGCCAATAAGTCAGCAAAGACTCTTCGACTGCCGAATAATCATCCTAAACCCGAATATTTTCGTTCTTTTTCCTTATATTTGCTGTACAGAAACATAATGTATAGAAACGAAAGATACCATATCGTGAAAAACATATCGAAATATATCATCCTGCTATTCCTGCTGTTTGGCTTCCTTCCGGGCTATTCACTCCCCTCTGTCTTCCGGGGACTGTCCGTCACCGAAGGACTTTCCGACTTAGTAGTAAATGCACTTTATAAAGACTCCATTGGCTATGTTTGGATAGGTACCGGTAATTCTTTGGAACGTTTTGACGGCACACGTCTGAAACATTTCCTGATTTCCGGAGCGAATGAAAAAATCAAGCGGGTCAATGCTATCGCCGAAATGGAAGGCAACCAGATATGGATGGGAAACGGCATGGGACTTTGGCGGGTAAATACCGAAAAAGATATTCTCGAACCGATTGCTGCTGAAACTTTACACTATGGCGTCCGGACGCTCCTACCTGATGGGAAAGGTACTTTATATATAGGAAGTGAGGCCGGTCTGTTTATCTATAAAAACGGGAACCTGGAACAAAAGCTCATAGATCCCAATGTCCTTTCAGCCTCTAATATCATCACCGGACTAAGTCTTAGTGAGGATGGCATTCTCTGGATAGCCACCAACGACGGACTTTATTCCCTGACACTTGCCGACAAGAAAATCGTCCCTTATCATAATATAGTAGAAGACAAACATTTTTGCTCTTACAACAATATCACCCGCATCGGCAACGTACTTTATCTGGGTACGATGGGTCAAGGTATTATCAGCTTCGATACACAAACACATAAGTTCAGGCCCTTCATCGATGTAGGATGCAATGTGATATCTTCGCTGTCCGGTGATGGTAAAGATATGTTGTATGTGGGTACGGATGGAAATGGAGTACATTTCATTTCTACCAAACAAATGAAAGTTCTACGCTCTTTGCGCCACGAACCGGGAAAAGACGAAAGTATCCGTTCCAACTCCGTGTACTCCCTTTTAGTGGATCGTGACGGGCTTATCTGGATAGGTTTCTATCAACTGGGATTGGATTACAGTCTGTACCAGAGCGGACTTTTCTCTACTTACAGTTATCTCCCGTATTTTGACTCCAAAGATATGCCTGTACGCAGTATTGCAATTACCGAGCATGAGAAATTAGTCGGCTCCCGCGACGGCCTATTCTACATAAACGAAGAGCAACGACGCTTCAAAAACTTTAAATCTCCTGAATTGCGTTCCAGTATGATCTTCTGTATCTATAAATTTCAGGATAAATATTATATCGGAACCTATGGCGGGGGTATGTACATATTCAATCCTGCTGATCTTACTATTCACGACTTCGAACCTAATGAACCGCAACCTTTCATGCGGGGACAGATTTTCAGTATAAAAGCGGATAACAAAGACCAATTGTGGATAGGTACCTCAATGGGCCTCTATTGTTATAAGGATGGGAAAAGAATCAAGCAATATACCAGTGCCAACTCCAAATTACCCGAAGGGAATGTTTACGAAATCTATTTCGACTCCACACATAAAGGATGGATTTGTACAGAGAATGGCATGTGCATCTGGGACCCTTCTTCTGAAAGTCTGAAAACCGACATCTTCCCGGAAAACTTTATTCATAAAGAAAAGATCAGAGTTGTATATGAAGACTCCGACCATAATCTTTATTTCCTGCCGGACAAAGGAAGTATGTGTATATCCGATCTCTCCATGAGCCGTTTCAGAAGGCTACAACCTGATACACAACTGGAAGGAAAAGATGGTATGTTTATTCTGGAAGATGACGAAAAATGGCTCTGGATAGGAACCAATAACGGACTCTACCGCTACGACAAGAAAGAAACTTTTATTCCTTATAATTTCATTGATGGTATTCCCAGTTCTATTTTCACACTGTGCCCTCCCGTACAGGATCAACAGGGAAATATATGGATGGGAAATTCCAAAGGGCTGATTTATATGAACTTCAAGCAAAATAATCAGATGAAAAGATACACTTATCCGCTGACGATTACAGATATTTACGTCAACGGAAAGAAATCGCTTCATCCTGTTGTTGAGAGTGGGAAAGTCCCTGAAATACAACTTGAATCCTCCCAAAACAACCTGACATTTCACTTCTCCGGTTTTACCTATACCGAACCGGCTTATATGACTTATGAATACAAATTGGAAGGTGAAGATGAGGACTGGCAGATATTGACCGGAAAGTCGGAAATTACTTATTATGATTTGTCATCCGGAAACTATCTTTTCAAGCTACGTTATATCGGAAATCCAGATTCTGAAGTACGTACCGCCGTCCACATTGCCTATCCTGTAGAAACGTGGAGCATCATCGCCGTTTCCATTGCTTTAGCTTTTATCGGCTATATTTACTATCAGCGGAAAAGAAAAGCAAGGCAAACGAAAAATATTCAAATCCAGCTTCCGGAAGATGTGCAAGAACCCGAAAAGCAAGAAAAGACAGTAGAATTGAAATATAAGACCAATAAGATAAGCACGGAAGAATGTCAGCGCCTGACAGAAAAGCTGGAGGCTCTGATGCATCGTGATAAGCCATATACGAACCCGGATCTGAAAATTGCCGATCTGGCAACCATGCTCGGCAGGTCAGCACATACTTTATCTTATCTGTTCAATCAACATCTGAACCGTAATTATTACGATTACATCAATGATTACCGTATTGAGGAGTTCAAGCGTCTTATCAACGAAGACGAATATTCCAAATATACACTGGGAGCACTTGCCGAACTCTGTGGTTTTAGCTCACGCGCCTCCTTCTTCCGCTATTTCAAGAAGACTACCGGCATCACTCCCAATGAATATATCCGGAGCATCGGAAAGAATAACGACGAATAATCTATAGCATTTAAGATATACTCCATCATTTTCTGCACTTATCTTTCAGAATATCGAAAGATAAGTGCATTTTTATTGCAATAAACAGCAAGAATATTCTGTCCAACTTACCTCCGGAGTCTCAAATTATTAGTTGATACTACGAGTCTCAAATTCTTAAGTCACTATATTACAGCAAATTAATTAGTTTTCAGTCTAAGTTAATGAGATGAGATTTGTTAAGCACTATAAAAAATTGTTTTCCGTTTTTTACCTTTTATATTTGCAATCGTAAAGCTAACGTAAAACGTAACCAAAGTCTGAAGCATGGAAAACAAAAAGATGACATCCGTTCAATTGATAGCTGACTCTTATACGAGTTACCACCGCTCCGTCTATCTCTATATATGTTATAGGATAAACAATAAAGAGGAAGCTGAAGACATAGCCCAAGATGTATTTCTGCGTTTAATGGACTATAAGCAAATGCTCCGTCCGGATACCGTAAAGTTTTTCATTTACACCATATCCCGTAATCTGGTGAACGATTACCTGCGCCGTCACTATAAGAAGCAAGAAATAACATCTTATATATATGATCATGCAACGACCTGTACCAATGAAACGGAAAACCAGATTGTTGCCAATGATTTACTGGCTTGTGAGAAGCGCAAATTGCGCACTCTTCCGGAACAACGCAGAAAGATTTATATCATGAGCCGTTTTGAAGATAAATCCTCATCGGAAATTTCCGCCAAATTGAACCTTTCACGCCGTACGGTCGAAAACCATTTGTTTATCAGCCGGAAAGAAATACGTGAATATATGAAACAATGTATCTAATTAGAGTACAATAGAAATAATAGTGTTAATTTTAAATTTATAAATTATGAAGAATGAATTTCTGAAATTCTCATCGAAAAGAATTTTATTCTCAGCAGCAATGGCATCTGCGCTCTGTGTAGGTAGCCCGCAGCAGGCTTTTGCCAATGTAAATGAGGTACAAGCCATTATGCAGGCCGGTACAGTAAAAGGTACCGTAGTGGATGCTACCGGTGAACCCATCATTGGTGCCAACATTATGGTGAAAGGCACCACGAACGGTTGCATTACCGACATTGACGGTAATTTCAGTCTGAGTAATGCAAAAGGTACTTTAGTGGTTTCATTTATAGGCTATAAGTCACAGGAGATTGTGGTAAAAGGAAATGAAACCAATCTGAAAGTGGTTCTGGCAGAAGATTCGGAAATGCTGGACGAAGTGGTAGTTGTGGGTTACGGCACACAAAAAAAAGCTACAATGACCGGTTCGGTAACAGTGGTGAATCAGAAGATGTTAGAGAATAAAGGAACAATGTCCAGTCCTGTACAGGCATTGCAAGGACAGGTTCCCGGTGTCATTATCACGCGTAATTCTACAGCCCCGGGCGATGAAAGCTGGAATATGAGTCTGCGCGGTGCAGTTTCAAAAAACACTACCAGTCCATTAGTCATTATCGATGGCGTGGAATATGAAAGCGTAAACGAATTGCGTTTGTTGAATCCCTCTGATATTGAGTCTATCAACTTCTTGAAAGATGCTTCAGCTTCCATCTACGGTAGCAAAGCTGCTGGTGGTGTAGTATTGGTAACTACCAAGAAAGCCCAGGCAGGCAAAGTGCAGGTAGACTATAGCGGTTCGGTAACAAGTAAGTTTATCGGTCTGTCTCCTCATCTGATGAGTCTGGAACAATGGGCTTCCTCCGTGATAGATGCACGTACCAATGACGGTTACGGTGACGATGATACCTGGATGCGTTATGCAAAACTAGCATTGGCGTATAAAAATCAGTATATCAATCTTGACCATACAACAAATCCCTTTGGTAATGCCTTCACAGACGTAGCAGACTTTGTATTTTTCGATACCAACTGGCAGGATATCATGTGGGGAACAGCTGCTTCCACGCAACACGAACTTGCTATAGCTGGTGGTTCGGATGCCTCAAAATACCGTTTGTCTTTAGGCTATATGTATGATGACAGTAACTTGAAGTGGGGTAACAACAATAATAATCGTTATAATCTGCGCTTGACAAATACCTTTAAACTGTCCAACCGCGCTTCTATTGAGTCAGTGATAGCCTACAACCGTCAGGATCAAGTGGCACCTACACAGATTGGTTCGGCACTGACCACCAACTCACAGCAACCGGGTTTCCCATCTGCTACTGCTAATGGCAAGCCTTATGCATGGGGAACATGGGGCGCACCCAACTGGTATTGTGAATTGGGTGGTGACAACAAACTGAAAGTATCTGCTATCAACATCAGCGAGACATTCAGATACTCCATCCTGAAAGATCTGACTGCTTCAGTAACGGCCGGTTATAATACATCGACAGCCATCCGTGATAAACAAAGTAAAGCTATTGATTGGTATAACTATGCAGGTGACCGCGTGGTTCGTAGCAATCCGACCGAAGACAAGAGCTCGTATTCCAAATCCAATTCACGTACCGACTTTTACTCATTGTCCGGACACATCGACTGGTCGCATATCTTTGCCGATGTTCACGATGTAAAAGTGATGGTGGGATCGCAATATAACCTAAAAGAGTATGAAGGCACTTTCCTCTATACAGAAGGTATACTGCCCTCATTGGAAATTCCTAATAGCACAAAAGATGTTGTTTACCTGAAGAACGGTGACGACAAATCAACCAAATGGCAAGAGGCAGTAATGTCTTACTTTGGTCGTATCAACTACAATTATCGTTCTAAATACATGTTGGAAGCACAGGGACGTTACGACGGTTCTTCCAAATTCCAGCCCGAAAACCGTTGGGTATTCTATTGGGGTACTTCTGCCGGATGGAGAATTTCAGAAGAAGCATTCATGAAGAACCTGTCATTTGTAGACGAACTAAAGCTGAGAGCTTCTTACGGTAGCGTAGGTAATCAGAGTGGCGTTGACCGCTATGACGGTGCACAGTTATACAACTTCACCCCCAGTGGCGGTGCATTGATAGGTAATGGAAAAATCTCTTATGTAGATACTAACGGTAAGTTGCCGAGTACCGACCGTACATGGGAACGCATCCATAACTACAATATTGGTCTTGATTTCGGATTCTTGCGCAACCGCCTGACGGGTACGGCAGAAATCTTCTGGAAGAAGAGTGACAATATGTTGATCGACGTAATCTACCCGGGTATTCTGGGTGACAAAGCTCCCACGGCAAACTACGGTGCATTCAAGGCACACGGTTGGGAAGGTATGATCAACTGGTCGGATAAGATTGGAAAAGTAAACTATCATATCGGCGGTACTTTTACCTACACCACCAACGAATTAGTGGATAACGGTGGCAGTGGAGCCATCAAAGCAGGTGTACGCTCCGACCGTGAAGGATATCCTCTGAATTCTGTATTCGGTCTCCGTTACTGTGGCAAGATCCAGACAGAAGAACAACTGAAAAAGTATGTGGATAAGTACAAAAACACCAGTACCATCGGTACACTCAACAATCTGCGCCTTGGCGATAACATGTTCGAAGATGTGAATAAGGATGGCAAACTGACAGAAGAAGATTTGGTATATCTGGGTACAGACGATCCTAAAGTACAATTCTCTATCAATGCAGGTCTGGAGTGGAATGGTTTTGACCTTGCCATCGTTTTCCAGGGAGCAGGCAAACGTACTATCTGGCGTGAGGAAAGTACATGGAGGATTCCGATGCGTGCCGTTTATCTGAACACGAGCGATCAGCACATAGGCAACACATGGTCTCCGGATAATCCGGGTGCATTCTTCCCTGCGCTGACCAACCAGTCCGAACTTAACAACTACAACTACCAATGCTCTTCATGGTCGGTAGAAGACGGAGCATATTTGCGCTTGAAAAATGTAACTCTGGGTTATTCACTTCCGGCTTCTCTGCTTGCCAAAACAAAAATATTAAGTAAGGCGCGCGTATATGTAACAGGTAGCGATTTGTGGGAACACAGCAAAATTAATGATGGATGGGATCCGGAAGCAAATCGTAAAGTGGACAACTCCAAGCGATATCCTTTCCTGCGCACTGTAACTTTTGGATTGAATTTAACCTTTTAATTGAAGACAAAAATGAAAAAATATACAATTAAATCTATTTTGATACTGGCAATAGGATGTATGTTACATTCCTGTCTCGACCTGGATCCGAAAGACCAGATTGCCGATGGTAACTATTGGCAGACTGCTACAGACTTCAAGTTATTCTCCAATCAGTTCTATGGCTGGACACGCGATTTTAAAAACAGCGTCTACGATGCCCCCCACTCCGATAAGCGTTCTGACCTTATCATGGATAAAGGCAGTAAGAATGTATTCGCTAACGGAACCAACAGCATACCGGCTTCCGACGGCAACTACACCGATGCTTACAATCGCATCCGTCGTACAAATATCCTCTTACAGAAAGCAGAGAGTTTTGCAAATCAGAGCGACATCGCACAATATATCGGTGAAGCCAAGTTTTTCCGCGCTTACTGCTACTTTGACCTGTTACAGCTTTTTGGAAATGTCATAGTAGTCACTACACCGATTGATGTTACTGCTCCCGAAATGCAAGCAGCACGCAACGACCGCAGCGAAGTAGCCGACCTCATCATTCAGGATCTGAAAGATGCCGCCGAATTACTTCCTGTCACTTCCACAGTGGAAAAAGGACGTGTAGGTCGCGAAGGTGCCTGGGCAATGCTTTCCCGTGTAGCACTCTACGAAGGTACATGGCAAAAGTTCCGTGGTAACACAGCTCGTGGCAAAGACTTGTTGGACATTGCGGCAAATGTAGCAAAGGAAGTGATCAACACTAAAAACTTCTCACTGTTTGCACCTGCTATCTTAGGCGACAGTGCACAGAAGTATATGTTTATCCTGGAAGATACGAAGTGTAACCCTGCCGGATTACAGAAAAGCGCCAATACGGAGTATATTTTCTCCCGCCGTCATGACGAAGCGTTGGCTCCTATCGGTGTAAATATCACAAAAGAGTGTTTGGCAAATGCCCAAATGATCTCTCACAAATTTGCTGCAATGTATCTCTGCCAGGATGGACTCCCCATTGAAAAATCGGAAGTATATAAAGGAGACCTGAAGATTTTGGACGAATACCTGAACAGAGATAACCGTATGATTTATACCCTCTGCAAACCTTATGAATATTTTTGGAGTAACCTGAATTCACGCGTTAACTGGACAGGTGATGCCGTTGACCGCGCCTCAGCTTCCATCAAAGGATTGGTACCCACCGGAGGAAGTGGTTATAACAATCAGAAGTGGGCTTGCGAACGCTATGTGAACGATACCTATGAAAGCTACGACTACCCCATCATCCGCTATGCAGAAGTTCTGTTGAACTATGCAGAAGCCGTATTCGAACGGGATGGAGCTATCTCTGATGAGGATCTGAATCTCTCTCTCAACTTGGTTCGTTGCCGCATCAACGCCAAAATGCCTAAACTAACCAATGCATTTGCCAGCACTCATGATCTGGATATGAGAACTGAAATTCGCCGCGAACGTACCATTGAATTATTCAACGAAGGTTTCCGTATAGACGACCTGAAACGTTGGAAGACAGCTGAAACGGAAATGCCGCAAGATTTTCTGGGTATCAGATGGACAGGTACAGAGTTTCAGAACAAATGGCCGGGCGTTACCAATGAAAGAAACAGCGACGGTTTCATCATCCTGGAGTCAGGACGTAAATGGGAAGATAAGCACTATCTTTACCCATTACCTACCGACCAGTTGCAGTTGAACCCGAACCTGAAACAGAACCCGGGTTGGGGAGAATAAATCAATGTTTTTCATTCATAAAAAGAAGATAACAACATGAAGAATAGAAATTCTATATATCAAGGCTTGAGCCGGGCATCCATTGGGATGCTGGCGGCCTGCATGACTCTGACTGCATGTGATAAGGATCAAGAATTTACTCCTGCCATGCCCGAAGCCAAACTGATTAACGGCATCACGTTTAAAGTCAGTGAAAACCTGCCGCTTGCCATTGGCATGGACTCTACTATTGTTTTTGCGATTGATGCTCCCGAAGAACTGGAAGATCGTTCCATTATCTGGAAGTCAACCGATGAAACTGTTGCCAAAGTTTCGCAGCAAGGTACTATTACCGGTATAGCCGAAGGTACGGCCATCATTAGTGTGACTCCCGCTATAGGTTTCGGTCCATCAGCCTCAGTAACGGTCAATGTAATACCCGAAATCATAAAGGCTACCGATATGACGTTGGTCAATCCGAAAGAGGGAGAAGATATTTATGAGACAGACCGAATTCAGTTGGAGGCATCCATCCTTCCGGCTAATCATACCTATTCTTATCTGACATGGGCAAGCAGTAACTCAAGCATCGCTACAGTATCAGAAAATGGTCTGGTAAACTGTCTGACGCCTGGCAAGGCAATCATTACAGCTTACACACACGACCGTAGTGGTGTATCTGCTTCTTATGAACTGAATATCAAAGAGTACATTCCGGTAGAAAGTGTCTCTATCTCTGCTTTGACAGAACCGCTTTGTATCTCTCGCGGCCCGGTTCAGCTGGATGTTGCTTACACACCGGCCAACGCTACCACAGGTTCAGTAGACTGGACTTCAAGTGACGAAAACATTGCTACGGTAGATTTGGGTATTGTAACACCGAAGGGTTTCGGAACTGCTACTATTACGGCAACTTGTAAGGCAACAGGTCAGACGGCTTCCGTATCTGTAACCGTAGAAAGCGGTTGGGTCATTTGGGATGGCCAGAATAATTTCGATGGCTGGAAAATCGGACAGAATTATTCAAGCTATGTGATAGAAAATGGTAAAATGGTGGTTACAGCCGGTGCTCAAAACGCCACTATGAGACGTGCGGACTTGAGTTTCAAAAATGTCCCCATAAACCTTGATTTCTCCAACTATCCGATACTTGCCATGCGTTCCACATTGCCTGTCGGCGGAAAAGGAATCGGGCAAGGTGGTGCTTACACATTAGATCTAGTCACTAAATCCGGAAATATCAACAAAGCTCATGTAGGAGAACTTCTGAGTGACAATACGAATCTGATATATTATGATATACCATCAATTAATGCGGCATTAGGCAATGGTATGGTAGAAGCCAATACTTTCCAGATCAAGGTAGCAGACATTTACAATGAGAACCTGCCTACCGGTCAATATACGGTTTACTGGATTCGCACATTCAAGAGCATAGCCGAAGCAAAAGCCTTTGCTGAAGCTGAAATATCAGCCGGAAACTAAAATATAACTCTAAAGAATACTCACAATGAAAAAGAATTTAATATTCGCATTAGGTCTCTCACTGATAACAGGCTTCACAGCCTGTTCCAGTGAAATCGAAGACGGAACGACAGATATCGACAGTTGGGAGATGCCTTATGAAGAAGTGGTCGCCAAATACACCTATACTCACCCTTGCGCCATGTTCAACGAGGCCGACTTTACACGTGTGAAGACAATGCTCGATAACGGAAGCGCACCACAGGCAGTAAAGGATGAATTCAATCTGCTGAAGAGCAGTCAGTTTACAAATGTTACTTACACCCCTTCACCTACCGAAAAGATAGTGCGTGGTGATGCTACCGGAACAGGGACTACTGAAAACAGCAACAATGCAATGCGCGATGCCGCCGCTGCCTATCAGCTATCATTATTATGGAAACTGACTGGCGATACCAAGTATGCCGATACTTCCATCAAAATCCTGAATGCTTGGGCAAAGGTCTGCAAGGAGGTAACTTCAAACGACTCCAACCACATGCTTGCCGCAGGTGCACAAGGTTATACTTTTGCCAATGCAGGTGAAATAATGTCAACCTATAGCGGTTGGGCAGCCAACGATTTGACCGCCTTTAAGAAATGGATGAAAGATGTATTTGCTCCTAAAAACCTGGATTTCATGAAGCGCCATCAAGGTACTTGCAGCGATCACTACTGGTCTAATTGGGATTTGGTAAATATGTGTTCTTACTTCGCCATCGGAATCCTGAATGAAGACGACGAAATGGTGAACTTTGTGGTGAACTACTTCTACAATGGAGTAGGCAACGGATATATTGGCAAACTCATTCAGGGCACCTTCTCCGATCCTCTGGGTAGCGGTGAAGAGATAGCCCAAAACCAGGAGAGCGGCCGTGACCAGGGCCACGCCATGATGTCAATAGCTGTAACAGCTAATCTTTGTCAAATGGCCTACACCCTCTTACAGTGTAATCCAACAGTGACCCAACTCGACTTCTTTGCTGCAAAAGATAACGCAATAATGAAAATGGGTGAATATACTGCTCTCTTCAATCTACGTAATGGCTCTGACCAACTGAATGCTGCCGGTTCCTGGCTAGCAACCAAAGAGCAGATGCCGTTCAACCGCTATGAATATTGCGTTGATTGCAGTTGCGCCGACAAGAACCACGGTGCCATACATACAGCCGTAGCTGATGATAATGGCCGTGGCAACCTCCGTCCGGGATGGGAAATTCTCTTCAATCACTACGCCAAAGTGAAGAAGTTGGGCAGTGGCTACAAGTACGCCAAGATGGCTGCTGACAAAATGCGTCCCGAAGGTGGTGTGGACGGTGGAAGCCGTTACGGCACAAACAGTGGCGCTTTCGACCAATTGGGTTGGGGAACATTAATGCTGTATCGCGAATAATTCCATATTAGGATTGATAAAAAAACAGGGTAGTTTCAAATTTTCGAAACTACTCTGTTTTTTTATGCTCATTTAGGTAGACCGCAAGAACTACATAACCTCCTCAAACAGATATTTTTCATTTATAGACATTAACAGATACATTTTTTTACTAAATTTGCATACCACAAAGAAAAAAAATGCCTATGGCCTTAAGAAAACACATATTAGTCTTCTTAATATTTTTTATTGGAGTATTCCATATCTTCGCGTCAGATGCTAATTACACAATATATAGTATCGGAAACGAAGGAACGACATGCAAATTTGAAGACACTCGTGTCAACTGCATTTATAAAGATTCAGATGGATTCATCTGGATCGGTACGGGGCTTACCGTTGAACGAATAAACGGACAATACACCTTACCCTATCATTTTACGGAAAAGCAAGAAGGAATAACCCCTTCCCCTTTTTTGGTTAATGCACTCATAGAAAACCACAAACATGATTTTTGGGTAGGTACAGTGCAAGGACTTTGGCACATGAATCACAATAATTTCACTTTAGAGCGAATGTTTGCCAAAGAAATAAATTTCTCTGTTCAGAAATTAGCAAAAGATGAAGAGAATCGGCTTTACATAGGAACAGTGAACGGTCTCTATATTTATGACGGGAAAGAATTACGGCATATCATGATCAACGAAAAAAACATTCTTTCCATAAATAATCGGATTCTGGATATCGTAGTACAAAGTCCTAATTCTGTCTGGCTACTGACTACCAATGGAATTGTTCTTTGTGATGCCAAATCCGGAGCACTTAAGCAATATTCTTCCTCCCTCTCCTCTTGTGGACAATTCAAATGTTTCATTAAAGTAAAAGATAAATTATATATCGGTACGGAAAAAGGAGGTCTTTTAACTTTTGACCTACTGCATCAAACGTTTGCTCCTTATTGGAACGACATTAAAGTTCCAGTAACAAACCTCACTTATGAAAAAGGAATTTTAGGAGTTGCCACTTCCGGACAAGGCATTTACCTGCTGTCACTGACCAATGGGAAAAGCATATACTCTGCCATTTGCGGAACAGAACCGGGACAAGATCTCCTGTCCAATAATATATCTTCTATATTACTATCCCAAGGAGATGTATGGTGCGGAACAGGCTATTATCTGGGACTGAATTTATTAAGAAAAAGAAACGAGGCTTTCAGGCGATACGACAAAGGACTCTTCAAATCAAAAGACATCTCGATACGCAGCCATCTCTCCACAAAAGACTATCGCTTCATCGGCACACGCGAAGGTTTCTATTACGTAAACGAACAGAACGAAAAAATACACTATGTAAATGTTCAGAATGACAAGAGTGGTAAACTGCGTTCCAATCTCATATTCTCTTTTTATGAATATGGAGGTGAGATTTTAATCGGGACCTGTGCCGGTGGTCTATCTGCTTTTGATCCTCGGACAGGCACATTCAATGAAACACCTCTGACACGTACCTGCGTATCGAATGATATCTTCATGTTTCTGGAAGATGAAAACAATAAATTATGGCTGGCAACTTCCGACGGCCTCTATTCTTATGACAAACAAACTCAAACTGTAAAAGAATATAATGCATCGAACAGTAATATGCCAGGTAATATTGTATACGGCATTTATCAGGATTCATCCAAACGCTTTTGGGTGGGTACAGATAAAGGATTGGCCATTCTGGATAGCACAGGTAAATGTACCCAAAATATTCTGCCCGAAGCTTTCAGAAAAGAAGCTATCCGTTATATATATGAAGGAAGAGACGGTACACTCTTTTTTGGCCAGCTAAACAACCGCCTTTTCATATCCGATAAATCATTAAATCATTTCCGGTATCTCTCACCGATTTGCCCCAGTATCGTACAAGACGATCAGGGATATTATTGGCTGGGACAATGGGATGGTCTACTGCGGGTCAATGAGAAACTGGATCGTTTTACTTTCTTTCCAGCTATAAATGATCTTGCCGCCAATGCAGGGCCGCCCATCTCAAAAGACAAGAACGGGTTATTATGGGTATGTGGCATAAAAGGGCTTTTTATGGTAAATCCATTAGCAGAGTTTACTCCCTCACCAATACGAATTACGGAAATGCAGGTAAATGGTAAACTGTATGCCAATGATTATAAACTAAGTGCCGATTCTGTTATTAAACTAAAATCCAATGAAAATACCATAACTTTCCGGTTTACATCCTTAGGATATGAAAGTCCGGAACTCATTAAATATGAGTATATGCTGGAAGGAAAAGATTCTATCTGGATAGAACTGGCAAATGAAGATAAGGTTTCTTATTTTAATCTGCCGGCGGGCAACTATGTTTTTCAGATTCGTAAATTTCTAGATCTGGAATCCGTTAACCGTGTGTCATTCAGCATCAAGCAAGATCGGTCATGGTTAACTTACGCTACTATTACAGGAATCTTGCTGATAGCAATATTCATCTTCGTATTCAGAAAAAGAAAAACTATAGTGAGTGCTACGACACCGGTTGAATCGGTAAATCTCGACCAGCCAGAAACTAAGATTCCGGCATCATCTACTGAAAGCTACGTGAAACTAAGTGATGAAGAAGCCGGAGACGTCATTCATACATTAAAGAAATATATGCAGGATCAGCAGCCCTATCTGAATGTCGATTTAAAACAATCAGATGTTGCTGCCGCCATTGGCTATCCCACTTACCTCCTGTCCGCTGTATTCACCCACTATCTCAAAATGGGATATTACGATTTCGTCAATAGTTACCGTGTTGAGAAATTTAAGCAGGCCATCAGTGAAGGACAACATAAAAAATATACGCTGGTAACCTTAGCCGAGAAATGCGGTTTCAAGTCAAAAGCTTCTTTTTTCCGTGCCTTCAAGAAGTTTACAGGTACAACCCCCAACGAATATATTCAGCAATACGATAAAGAATAACTCTCCTTTCTATTTCCGGTCGGTATCACTCATTTGTGATACCGACATATCAACCTGATAATCAATAATATTATATTCAAATAGTATCTTCCATAAGTTTGATACAGATTCCATGTTTTTTTAGTTTTTACTCTGTTTACAGTTATCTATTTTTGCATTGTACTTCTTGACAAAAGAAATACTATAAACAGAAAAATGTGAAACCAAAAATCGAAAGCATGGAAGACATAAAAGTAACATCGCCCTGCCTCATCACCAGTTCCTACAAAGAACATTATAATTCGGTATGTTCTTATATTAATTATAGGATTAATAATTGGGAAACAGCAAAGGACTTATCTCAGGATGTATTTCTGCGTCTTATTGACTATAAACAAATGCTTCGTCCGGATACTGTGAAATTCTTCATTTTCACGATAGCCCGTAATTTACTAACCGATTATCTGCGCCGCTACTATAAGAAACAAGAAATTACTTCTTATCTGTACGATCATGCAGTTACTTATACGAACGAAACGGAAAGCCATGTAATCGCCAAAGAACTATCCCTTCTGGAGAGACATAAATTGGAAACTCTCACCGCTCAACGCAAAAAAATATATGTAATGAGTCGTTTTGATGAAAAGTCAATCTCCGAAATATCCACTGAATTAAGCATTTCCCCCCGTACGGTCGAGAATCACCTATTCGTCAGCCGCAGAGAGATACGCGAATTCATCAAGCAATGTATCTAATTAGATAATATACAATAGTGTTAATTTTAAATTTATAGTTTATGAAGAAAGATTTTCTAAAGTTTCCGTTAAGGAAAGCCCTTTTCTCTACGGTGATTTTATTCTCTTTATCTGCCATATTCAGCTCCTGTGGAGATGATGTGGAAGGTAGAATTTCAGTTAACAATGCAGCTCCGGAGAAAGTTACAAATGTGAAAACAGAAGCCGGCCCCGGTGAAGTGTACCTGACATGGACCAATCCTACTAATGAAAGTTTTATGTATACTAAAATAGAATACACAACTTCGAAAGGTGAGAAAAAATACCAGCTCATTTCTAAGGAAAATGCAGACAATGGGGTTGCCAAAGCAACAGTCAGTGGTTTTGCCAATACAGATCCGGTTACATTCTCCATCTTTTCCTGCTCCGTCAAAGGTAACAACAAAGGTGCTGTAGAAGTAACAGCCGAACCTGATACACCTGCTTTTGCCGTAGTGGCCGAAACCGTAGAAATCGAAACTCAACCGGGAGGGGTAAACGTAAGCTGGAATAACGAATCAGTAGCTCCGGTTTATGTAGTGCTCGACTATTATTCGAAAAGTACACCTTCGAAAACCGGAAGTACCAAAATTTTGGCTGCTGCCGGCAGTAAGGAGAAACGTTTTGTACCTCTTACTTACGAAACAGTGAATTACTTCTCGGGTGAAGATTGTGTTATCAATGTCACTACACAAGATGCGGAAGAGAATGCTTCCGAAGTGTTCCCCTTCGAAGTAGCGGTAGGCACTATGGAGAAATTACCCAAAGCAGATTGGAAATTTCCTGATTACAATGATTCCTCCAACGATGGCACAATTGGTTATAGTTCGCAAGAAACGGTAGGTGAAGGCGCCGTTAACGGACGTGTAATAACCATGCTTGATAATGATCCCGCCACTTTCTGGCACACTGCATGGAAAACGTCATCAGCTTATCCGCACTTCTTTATTATTGACATGGGAAAGGATTACCAGATCAGTCATATGGACATCAGAAGACGTCTTGGAAACAACGGAACTCATAAGGGACAAACTTTCTACACTTGTTCCAATGCAGCAGCTGTAGATAAAAATAAACCGGACAGCTGGGGTTGGGAAGAACAAGGACATTATTCATTTGATCCGAATACAGATACCCCTCAATTATTCCGTTTCCCATCACCTGCTACAGCCCGTTATGTCAAAGTTTCTTTTGCTGAAAGTGATAAAGGTTCAAGCAATTTCGTGATGATTTCCGAGGTGAATGTGTTCAGCCCGGAAAAATAAATCTAATACTGAAAACATTAAATTTTATGATATGAGAAAGAAATTTATATTTGCGGCAGCTCTATGCCTGACGACGTTATCTCTCACAGATAATATCAATGCAGCCGTACAAATTACGCAGGAAGTACAACAAGACGGACGGACCATACGTGGTACAGTCATTGATAACACCGGAGAGCCTGTTATTGGTGCAAACGTTACCATAAAAGGTACAACGAATGGTGTAATAACCGATATAGACGGTAATTTCATTTTAAATAATGCCAAAGGCACATTGGTTGTTTCCTTCGTCGGCTACAAAACTCAGGAAATTCCTATAACAAATAAAACTACTATCAATGTCACACTACAGGAAGATTCTGAATTATTGGACGAAGTAGTGGTCGTGGGTTATGGAACACAGAAAAAGGCATCATTAACCTCCGCTATTACCCAGATTAAAGGTGAAGAAGCGTTTGCCAACAAAGGTATCTCCAATGCTACAGTTGCCTTGCAGGGTGAAGTTCCGGGTTTGGTGATCACCCGTACTTCCAGCCGTCCAGGTAGTGAAAATGCAGCCATGAAAATACGTGGTGATATATCCATCAACGGTAACTCCAGTCCGCTGATCATCATTGATGGTATGTCCGGTTCTTTGGACGAACTGAATGCTATGAACCCTAATGACATTGAGAATATCTCCGTTCTGAAAGATGCTTCCGCTGCTATCTACGGTGCCCGTTCAGCGGCAGGAGTCGTGCTGGTAACGACTAAACGCGGTAAGAAAGGTAAGGCGCAAATAGCTTATAGCGGTTCTATCAGCCGTACTACAAATGGTATTCAGCCTCCCCTCACCGATAACAGACAATGGCTGGACATGTTCTTTGAAGCACAATACTGGGATGCCAATTACGGTACTCCGGGAATGCTAGATCCACGCCAGACCTATCAAAATGTAAATTATTGGATTCTTGGTGGTGGAAAAGCTACTGCCTGGAATCCGGAAACAGGCAAGTGGGAAGATGATCCGACGATTATCGATCCTAATACAGGTGCAATCATGTCGTATGGTGGTTCAAACCTGTTTGATGCACTCAGAGCAGGAAAAGTGGTTACAATAGCGGATGGAAGTAAAATCAAACGCTGGGATCCCAATGTTTATATGGAAGATTACCTGTATGGTCAGGCCACTTCGCATAAACATACGGTAACAATTTCCGGAGCAGATGACAAATTCAATTATTACGCTTCATTGGGTTTTTCAGACAGCCAGTCACAACTAAAAGTGGCGGACGATGGCGAAAAGAAATATAGTGCACGCCTGAATGCTGATTACCAAGCCAATGAACTGTTAAAATTCTCCACGAGCATGGCTTATGAAAAGCGTGATATTTCCACCCCCTCTACCGATGTAGGTACCGGCTGGATGGACCCTTGGCTCTGGCCTATACTCAATATGAATGGTGATCCTTATGATACATTCAGTGGTAGCCGTAATCCGATCGGAGGTCTTCTGTATGGTGGTCGTATCGACAATTCACTGACTACCTTCCGTGGAGACATGAAGATCACACTTGATTTGTCGAAATGGGTAAAAGGATTATCCCTGGTAGCATCCGGCAACTACAAGTTGGCACAAAGGAATAAGACAGAGGTAAAGAATGAGGTAACCTATTATGATTGGATCGGTACGGTAAACGGTAGCAAAAACGGTCCGGGTTCGTTAAACGAAAGCGTCGAAAAATGGGAAAATGTTACTTTGGGTGGCTTTGCCAATTATGAACGGACATTTGCAAATATACACAGTATTTCCGCCATGATCGGTATGACTGCTGAACAAGAAACATCCAAGAAAGTAGTTGCTGCACGCAACATGGGGCCCATGTATCCGGGCTCCGGTTTAACGGACTTAAATGTGTGGATTACAGGCGACAATAACACAGCAGAAGGCGGACAGGGTTCCTGGGGATTCGTATCCTATATGGGACGTCTGAACTATATCTATGATGACAAATATTCAGTCGAAGTATTAGGGCGCCGGGACGGTTCTTCCAAACTGGACAAATCACAGCGTTGGCAGAATTTCTATTCTGTTTCCGGATTCTGGAGACTCTCACGTGAGAACTTCCTGAAAGATATTCCTTGGCTGAGCGATTTAAAAGTCCGTTATAACTACGGTAAAACAGGCAGTGTAGAAGGAATCAGCAATTACGAACGTTTCTCAGAAATCAAGACGGGAACAGCTCTTTTCGGAATCACCCCTACACAGCATACTTCACTTTGGGTAGATGGTATGCGTTCTGCCGACCGTACCTGGGAAACTCTAAACAGCCATAATATCGGTATGGACGTAGCAGTCCTCAACAACCGGCTGAGAGCTACAATGGAATATTTTATAAAGACCAATGACGGTATGTTTATCACAACATCCTATCCGGCAGTGCTGGGTGCCGGAGCACCGAAGTTGAATGACGGAAAATTACGTGCCAAAGGTTGGGAAATAGCCTTGAATTGGAATGACCAGATCGGGCAAGTGAAATACAATATCGGCGGTTCTCTTTCCGACGCCTGGACAAAACTCCTCACATTGCCCAATAATGAAGAAATACCTCAGCCAGGTTATAACTCAAAACGTTTAGTCGGCAAACCGTTGAATGCGATTTATGTTTATCAGACAGACGGTCTTTTCCAGACTCAGGAAGAAGTGGATGCATTTTATGAAATGTTTTATTGGAATGCAGATCATACAGGTCCTAAAGCCGGTAATATTCTTCCGGCTCCGTCAGAAACCAATCTGGAACGTCTTCGCCCGGGAGCTCGCAGGTACGTAGATTTGGATGGTGACGGTGCCATTACAAACAAAGACATTTACTATGCAGGTGAAACATCTCCGCGTCTGACATTCGGATTTAAAGCCGGTTTAGAATGGAAAGGTATTGATGTTTCCGCTTTCTTCCAGGGAGTTGGCAAACAGGTTATTTTAAGAGGTGGAAGTGTGTATGCACCGTTTGTCGTAAACTACGTAAGACAGAATTATACATTCATGGGGAAAACATGGGCACCCGATCATACGAATGCTGAATATCCGATCCTGTCCCGTAATCAAAACTTCAACAAGTTCAACTATAATAACATTGATGCCAGTGTACAGAAAAACAGATATATACGTTTGAAATCTCTCGTTGTAGGTTACTCACTGCCTAAGCAATGGATTGCCAAAGCCGGCCTCAACAAACTAAGAGTCTACTTCTCTGGTGATGACTTGTGGGAATGGACAAAAATCAAAGATGGTTATGACCCGGAAAATGGTGAAGGAGGTAATACGACATTCCCATTCAGCCGCTTGCTGACTTTCGGTATAGACGTTACATTCTAAAAACAAACTTATATAATTACAGAATATGAAAACGATAATAAAGAATATACTATTAGTGTCCGCAATGGCACTTCCATTAGCTTCATGCAGTGATTTTCTTGATAAAGAGCCACTGGATAAGGGAACAGAAGCTATTGTTTTCAAAACTCCCCAGCAATTTGAACAGGCCGCCAATGCACTCTATAATACAGAGGGATGGAAAAACTATGAGAATAAAGCCAATTACGGCAACATGGACCGTGGGCTCGATATTTCAGGATTAGGTTCTAACGGAGGCGGCTCGGCACCTGAAAGCAATTTCCAATGGGACAAACCTTATGGACATATCCGCACCTGCAATATCCTCTTGCAGAAAGCTGAAGAATACTCAGGAGATCCCAGCGGCATTGCCCAGTCTGTAGGTACTGCCTATTTCTTCCGCGCATGGCAGCACTTCTATCTGCTAAGAGTGTTCGGTGGCGTACCTATTGTAGACCGTGTATTGGATGTAACAGACGGAAATGTATTATTCGGTCCTCGCAAGAGTCGTTATGAAGTAGCCCACTTCATAATTTCCGATCTGGAGAAAGCTATCCCGATGCTGCCTAAAGAAAGCACCATTGCAGAAAATGCCAAAGGCAAAGTTAGTCAGGAAGCCGCACAAGCATTTCTGGCAAGAGTATTACTTTATGAAGCCACCTGGGAGAAATATGTTCCCAGCATCGACTATGATTTAGACGGAGACGGCAGTAACGTAGGTGCCGGTACAGCAAAACCCGAAGGATATTACTCAATAGAGAAGATGTTGACCGAAGCCAAACGACTGTCCGGTGAAGTAATTAAAGAAGCCGAATCCGGTACTTTCCAACTTTGGAATGAATGCGACTCTTTGAGTTATTTCTATTTATTCAATATTGACGACGGAGATGGCAACATTCCCAACTTCAAGGGAAAAGGTAAAAGTACAAATAAAGAATTCATTTTTAGTCAGAAGTTTGACTACAATTTAGCACGCATAGGTATTAACTTATCTCATACGGTTATCACCTGGCAGGCTACGGACATCAGTGCTTCGTTCGGTGAGTCTTTCCCATGCCGCAACGGACTACCTATCCGTATCAGCTATACAGGCAATATGTCCGATGCTCAAAACAATCCTGAATTCGCCGGCTATGATACATTTGTAGGTGAGTTCCGCAATCGCGACTACCGTTTCATCAGTTGCTGTATGTCCATACCTGACCGTACCATCTGGAGCAGTCGTCCGGAAGATGGCCGCCAATTGACGCAAACCGGAAATCCTTATCCGGAAGCACTGTTCCCGAAAAATAACGAAGTGTATGATGGTTCAGATCCTGCATATGGCAGTCCTTGCGGAATATTCAAGCCTACTCTTCGTACAAATGCCACAGCCGCCACATACGGTAGCCGTAAGTTCCTGATCGAAGGTGCCAACAGACCACAAAATACCGAATCTGCCGATTATCCGCTCATCCGTCTGGCCGAAGTGCACTTGATTTATGCGGAAGCAACTTGCGAATTGAACGGCGGAACCATTTCCGATGAGGATCTGAATAAATCCATTAATAAGAACCGTGCCCGTGCCCGCGTAGCTCCACTCACCAATGCCTTGATCGCCAATGTATGGGATGCCGGCTGGTTTGATCACGCTACGGGAAAAACAATCTGCAAAAAGATGAATATGCTCGATGAAATTCGTCGCGAACGTGCCTGTGAGCTCTTTGGCGAAGGTTTCCGTTCTGACGATCTGAAGCGCTGGGGTATTGCACACATCAACCTCAGAGGCCAGAAATTGGGTCGTCATATTCTTGGCACGGCTTACGAAACAGAAAAAGCAAATGATGCCACTTACTTTGGCGAACCCTGTTATTATCCTGAAAAATATCCGTTGCTCTACGGCATCTATCAAGGAAGCGGCCCCAATGATCCCGACTATGGACGTTCCATTGCTACACTGGCAGGCAACCTGCTTTTCAGCCAGCGCGATTATCTGTCTCCCATTCCTTTGGTACAGATTCGTTTGAATCCGCAATTGAAACAAAATCCGGGATGGTAAATATGAATAATAACTAAAATGTATTGAACAATGAAAACTATAAAATTTATTCTTGGAATGTTGTTGCTACCATTACTGTTTACAGCATGCAGTGATGACGAAGCCGGCGAACCTAATATCACAGCAGATGAATTCGTACAAGTTGCGAAACGTACAGCTAAAGTCACTTATGACGGTACCTATTACGTCTTGACCGAATACGTGGAAGGCGCAGCCACCGAATGGGGAATAACTCCATGCGTATTTATTGTTGACCGCGAAGAAGATGCGGCAAAGGTTAAAGCCTTGGGAGACGTAACAGATGTTGTATTTGCCGGTATCGGACAGATTACCGATTATCGTCCTGCCGATACGGATGCAAGTAAAAAGCATTATATGATTCTGTTGACCAGCATCAGTAAAAAATAAGATAAAAAATCATCAGCCTGCAATATTACATTTTAAAATGTATATTGCAGGCTATTACCATAAGAGCTAATCTCACTGAGAATACCATAAAAATGAAACTGAGCAAATTTATAGTTATCACAGGTGTTTTATTAAGCACCATCCACTATGCAAACTCGCAGAACCGGTTAGTCACCTATCCGGCACCGGAGGGGGCTGATTTAATGAATGATTTCACAGTGAAAGTACGGGAAACAGGAAAAGACTGGAAACCGGTTGACACATACCTTGTCAAAGTAGATGAAGTGCGGAATATCAAACATCATGTAGAAAGAGCTTCAATGAGTTATTTCGACTTTTCAGGTGAGGTCGAGGTATCAGTTACTTTCAATCACGGAGCGATTCAAAGTGGCAGAGTACGTCCTCTCTCCTATGGAATCACTCCTACAATAACCAACAATACCATGACCTTTAAGTTGAATCGTCCACGCAATCTATCGGTAGAAGTCAATGGAGATATCTTCCACAATCTCCATCTTTTTGCCAATCCGATAGACGAAAACAAACCCAGAAAACTTAAAGACCGTAATCTGATTTACTTTGGACCGGGAGTGCACCATTTACCCGGTGACACTCTGAATGTTCCATCCGGAAAAACCGTTTACGTGGCAGGGGGAGCAGTCATAAAAGGGCGTATTCAAGTGGTCGATGCACAAGATGTGAAGATACTGGGCAGAGGGCTGGTCCTTCCGGAACGCTGGGCGGGAATTCGTATCGTCCATTCCAAAAATGTATTGGTAGAAGGTCTGATCACAACGCAATGTCCCACCGGAGGCTCGGACAGCATAACGATACGCAATTTAAAAGTTATCAGTTCCTATGGCTGGGGCGACGGACTGAATGTTTTTGCCAGTAACAATATATTGTTCGATGGCGTATTCTGTCGTAATTCGGACGATTGCACTACGGTCTACGGCACCCGTATGGGCTTTACCGGTGGTTGCAAAAACATCACTATGCAGAACTCTACTCTCTGGGCAGATGTAGCTCACCCCATCTTCATCGGTATCCATGGAAATGTGGAAAATCCTGAGATTCTGGAAAACCTGAATTATATCAATATAGATATATTGGATCATAAAGAAAAGCAACTGGATTATCAGGGCTGTCTTGCCATCAACGCCGGAGACAACAACCTGATACGGAACGTACGCTTTGAAAATATCCGGATAGAAGACTTCAGACAAGGACAACTGGTCAATCTCCGTATCTTCTTCAACGAAAAATATTGCAAGGCACCCGGCAGAGGCATTGAGAATATCCTGTTCAAAGACATTTCTTATACGGGAAAGGATGCGGAAGTCTCCATGATTATCGGCTATGACAAAGAACGGAAAGTGAAAAACATTCGTTTCGAAAACCTGACGATAAACGGTGAAGTGATTTACGATGATATGCCCGAGAAACCTAAATGGTATAAAACTGGAGATATGGCACGTATCTTTGTGGGTGAGCATACAGAAGAGGTTACATTCAGTAAATAACCTATATTCTTCATCCGCGTCATCTGCGGATGAAGAATATCTTATAGAAGATTATTTCCCTCTTCTCTGTCCTCTCTGAGGCCTCATGTTCTGATACTTTTTATACTGTTCGTCCGTCAGAATCTTTTTGAGTTTCGCATCTGCCTCATTACGCTTCTTCTCCATTTCCTCGCGTGAAGGTCTTTCGCCCGAAGCATCTCTGTTTGGTCTCATCTCCTCCATTACTGCCTTAAACTCTTTAGCCTGAGTTTCATTCAGTCCCAGATCAGTTACCATCTGTTCGATGCGTTTTGACGGATCAGGACGTTCGCCTCTGTTTTCCTGTGCCATACCCACAGCCGTTCCCAGAAACAGGGCAAGGGCCAAACTTAAAATTTGCTTCTTCATAATTCTATTCATTTAAAAGTGAGTTAATTCCATTTTATTTATGAAACACGTATCTATGACAATATTCCCGGGATATAGTTTAATCCATAAATAGAAAAATCGACTAACAGAAGCTTTTTATCGATGAAAAAGGAAGGGAGGAATTATCAAGCCCTGTGGCTCCCTCAGGTTTTTCAATAATAAGTTTGCATAGTTTGTCAGCACTTCAGCACAACTCCATTTATTCTATTGAAACAGAAACGATTGCCGTATAATGGCAACCGTTGTGATAAGTGACGACAAACCGTTTGTCGTCACACTAAAAAATAAATTATTATAACTTTTCCACCCGATATACAATACCCTTGCAAGTTCGCTTATATTCCAGGTTGTTCTTTCGTAATATTCTTCCGAAGTGATTTACATTGCTAGCTGTCAGCTTTATATCCCTACTCTTACTCCGTAGATGTTCCAATATTTGCATGGGGGACAAGTATTCGCCTTCTTCTCCCTTCTCCGGTGAACGAAAATAACAATGGAATAACTGCTCAACCGGACTCATTTGCTCGAATTCCCGGTTCGCTTCACGCAAAATAGCTTCATCGGCATCATCAAACCAATAACGTTCGCCCTTTACGATGGCTTCCATCGCCTGTGCATAGAGTTGGCGGTAGTTGATGGTTACGTTTGTATCAATCGGTGCCGTCACTTCTATACAGATGAAACGGCGGCTGCCGCTCGGATCGGTCAGCAAGTCTTTCTGATTGCTTGTCCCGATGAACGAGGCATATCGCCGCATTTCCTGTATGCTGCTGCCATACGGTTTGCGCAGGTTGGCAACAGGCTTTTGCAATAAATGCTTCAGAAATCCCTGCTGATTGATACTGACCTGGTCGAATTCATCGATGTTGATCAGCATAAAGCGCCCTAAGTATAGTTCTGCATCCCGTTTGCTTTTGAAGTCCAGGCTGTCGGTGTAGCCGAAACGGAGTTCGGGTGGAAGAATGATGCGGCAATAGGTGGATTTCCGAAAACCCTGCGCACCTACCAATAGGGGAGATGTACTGTTGGAATGCAACTTATCGAGCCCCCTCCAATGAGCCACCATATTCAGGAACCAACGGTAGAAAAGTTCCCTCCAATGAGGATTGTTGCAGGGCACAAGGTCGGCCAGCGCGCGAATGCGGTCTTTTCCGTCCCAACGGCTCAGGTTGCAGAGATAGTCTTCCACCGGATTATAAAGCGGTACGCGATTAGAGGATAAATACCTGTTCACATCCCTGTCCCACACACGGATACCTTCTTGCAGGGCATCCATGGCTATGCTGTTTTTTACGCGTTGGTCTACGGGTTTGAAATAAAAATGAATGGAGTCCCGTTGCCGGTATTCCAGGTCGTTCGTCAAAGCGTTGAAGCGGAATTCGTATCTGCGTTCCATAAATTCGTTCAGTTGGAAGGCGATAGCCTGTTCCGGTGTCAGAGATTTCTTTTTGCCGAACCCCTTACACTCCTGATAGAGGTTGTGGACAGTTGTCCGCACGGTTTGTTCGTCCGCCTGCTTGAAATAGTGTATCATGACTTGGCGTACAGTCTCTTCCTCCGGTATGCCTGCCTTGAAGCAATGTTCTGCCAGACACACCAGCAGTTGCTGCAAGTCATCGCCTCGTTTCCATTCTTCCATTTCATTCAGTGCTTTGCTGAGGGTTGTTTCAAATAATAATGTGAAGGTCTGCGAGGTTTCGTAACCCGGTTTCAGTCTTAACAATGGGTTCTTTTCCGTCAATTGGCGTTGCCGGAAAGTCTCTTCACCGGGCATACCGAAGGGCTGTTCAAGGCAGAAAGGGATGGCTTGCCGGTTGAAGTAGGGATATGCATCCACTGTCATGCGGCAGCTTTGTGTCATAGAAGGCTCTCGCAGCGTGAGGGGAAACGGCAATATGGGCTGGTAACATTGCACGGCCATGCGGTAGGCATGTGCGTGAAAAGATTCCATATTTTCTACTTTCACCGGCAAATTCCCGTCCGGCAGGGCGAATTTCACCCAGATTTTCACACTTCGTCCGCTACTTCCGGCAAAAGCTGCCCAGGTTTGTGGTAACAAAGCCGCCTGCCGTTTCACCAGCTCCACTTCGGACAATCCGGCCAGATGGTTTACCTCCAACATCACTATGCCGTTGTAGTGTTTCAGTTTTCGCCCGTTGTTTCTGCTTCTTCCGAATTCCACGGAGGGATAAATGCGCGGCAACTTGTCAATGTGTTCGTAGTATCCTCCGCTGTCAGGATTCGTATAAAGGAGCATAGAGCGCAATCTTGTGACGTGTTCCTCTTTGGTTTCTGTTTTTATCCGGTCTATCCATGCGTCAGCTTCGCAGGTGCTGAGGGTTTCTTTTCCACTCTCCCGGCTTTCTCTGATAAGAGTTATTTTCATCAGTATATGTTTTTGAAATAATTGAGCAATAAGGGTTGTTCCTTAGCGGCTGCAAGGTACGCATAATATACGCTGCAAACAAATTATAAATGCCTTTTGTTATTCTATTCATCCTTAAAGATTACCCTCCTAAATGCATGAGAAAAATTAACGAATACTTAAGAGAATACTTGCTTTTACCTTATTTATTTCGTATCTTTGCTTAGTCTAAAATTTCATCCTGCAATTGCGGACCCGACGGTTTCGATATGGGAACTGAACAGCCTGCAACTGCCCACCGGACAACCCGCAATTGCAAGACGAAGTTTTAGACTAAGCATAAGAACATTTATCCTAAGCCAAAAGTACAAAAACGACAGACTATCTGCACATTTTTCTGCCTTGTTGTAGCTTTCAATCACTTGGGAAGAACAGTATTAACCCTTTAAACAGAAACAAAAAACAATGGCAGCACAGTATGATTTCCAAAGACGACCTAACCCGAAGGGTGACGGCGAATTGCAACCTTTGTATCCACGCATCGTGAATAAAGGTACGATTGACACAGAGCGTTTGGTTAGTGACATTTCCCGAATGTCCAGTTTCAGTCCCGGTGACATCAATGGTTTGTTGGCAGCAATAGAGGATCGGGTATCGTTTTATTTATCCGAAGGACATCATGTTCAGTTGGGGAATATGGGATACTTCTCGGCGGGCCTGAAGGGGCGTCCGGTGATGGACCCGAAAGAGATCCACGCGCAGACTATCTTTTTCGGCAAAGTGCATTTCCGCGTATCGCCCGATTTCCGCAAGCGGTGCGCCGGTTTTGTGGAGCGTGCCAAATATGGTTTTCGTAAGAGTGCGGAGCTTGGCGGTGCCGAGCGTTACCGCCGTTTACTGGTGTTTTTGGAGACGCATCCCTTCATTACACGCAAAGATTACAGCAGTATCACAGGACTTTTGAAGAATAAAGCGCTGAATGACCTCAATTTGCTTGTGGAAAAGGGATATTTGAGCACAATTGGGCGTGGTTCGCATAAAGTGTATGTACGTGGTGAATCCCAGGAGATTAAATCAGAAAATGCGTAAATATGTCGGAAAAACAGTGCTGATAAACAGTTTGTCAGCACTGGTAACAATGGTTGTCATCACAAGACAACCATTTGTTTTATTGCACATTAGCTGTCTTAGTGCTGGAGTGCTGACAACTATCGAAAATCTTTTCATTGCCAACCTCTCAATTACTATTGAAGCTTTTACTCTTATATGAATGGGCTGAACTTTTTTGCAATAAATGCAGAATAACTTGCTTAAATACTTGGCTTTCGCTTTCTACCGTACTATCTTTGCTGTTGTTTTAGAACAGAAAGGGAAATATACGTATGGAACGAAATTTTGAATTCACCGAAACCGAAAGTCGCCTCGCCTTTGCCGCCCTCTGCGTAGAATGTGCCGCTAAGCGGCTGGGATGTACAGCCCGGGAAATGTACCAGCGAATGAAGCGTATAGGACTGATCCAACAGATAGCCCATCAGTTGGATCCGCTACATACACAAAGTCGTGAATACGTCACACAGGACATTGTGAAGGCAGTTCAACGTCTTGAGGCGCAACAAGGTATCGAACCAAAAGAAAACAAACCATGCTAACCGTCTATCACGGAGCCACATGCCCCGTCAGTCAGCCTCTTTGTAACGCCGGACGTTCTAATCTTGATTTCGGGCGAGGATTTTATGTTACTAACTTACGGGAGCAAGCTGTTAGTTGGGCTGTACGCCCTGTCAACGCCCACCTACCACAATGGCTCAACATCTACGAGCTGGACACTGATCGTATCCATGCGACTTATCGCTGCCTACGCTTCGAAGCCTACGACCGACAATGGCTTGACTTCATTGTAGGATGCCGTTCAGGGGAGTCCTTATGGCAAGAATACGATTACATAGAAGGGGGAGTAGCGGACAACCGTGTGGTAGATACTGTGCAGCTCTATATGCTCGGACTTATGGATATCAATACTGCCATCGGACGACTGGCACAGCATCAACCTAATAATCAAATATGTCTGCTCAACCAGTCCCTCACGGACGAATGCCTGCATTATATAGGCTGCGAATTCCTCAACAACGAAGCTCGCCAGAAAGGAGGCCAACCATGAACAACATCCCTAATACTCCAAAGCAAGAACCCTCAATAAATGATGATATCACCGTACGAGACATTATTCTATGGAATCGTATAGGACGGATTTCCGTACTACTGGCAAAGCGTCTCAATATAGAACCGGAACGTGCTTTCGACATCTTCTATGAAAGTGACACTTGCGAACACCTGCATGACGAAACTTCCGGCTTATATCTTATGGGCGACCTCTACGTGGTAGATGAAGTGATGATAGAGCTGCAACGGAAGCAAGGATGAAAAGCAGTCTTTTGAGAATAATTATTAAAATTTCAACTCCTACTCCACTTTATCATTCAGGAAACTTTCAAACTGCCCTGCATAATAAAATGGAAGGTTATACAACGTATATTGTTTCCCGGAAGGTAACCGTATTTCATCCGAGCAAAACGTTCCGTTCCACAAACGTATGGCAATATTCTCTTTCGACTCTTCCATAAATTGATGCAGAGAGCGCAATCGGGAATTATCTCCCGTTTTCACTTCTATCGGTAATAAACGGGACTTGAACTTATAAACGAAATCAACCTCCGCCTGCGAATTACGGGCATCGCGTACCCAAAACATTCGTTTAGTACCAAATGTAACAGATGCCCCCAACAATTCTTGCCCCACCACTTGTTCGGCTATGTCTCCATTCCACAGTTCGTCTGTTGCAGAAGTGAACAATAGGCGTTCCTGCATTTCCGCCACATAATTGACCAATCCCGTATCTAACCACAACAGCTTAGGACTTCTCTTTAAATCCGGAAGAATAGGAAACGAGGTGGAAATTAAAGGATAAACAAGTTCCAGTAAAAGCGTTTTCTCCAAAATCCTAAAGGCATCCCCCATCTCGGACGACTTGTAGGAAGAACCTGCGAATTTGGCAAACTGAAAGCGTTGTCCCGCCAATCCCCAACCGTAATTTAAGATGTAACGGAGTATATCTTGTTCTTTGTTCTTTTTTGCATACTTTTCAATATCATCTTTATAACCAGCTATCAACGAATTAAAAATATCATTCAGCCTTACCCAATCCTTGTACTTCGCATAGTTCGCCACCGCTTCGGGTAATCCGCCCACAATCATATATTTCCTGAATAAGTCCATCACATAGCTATGCACCGACTGTGGAACCGTCAATCGTTCTATTTGTTCCACTAAAACGTTTTCGCCCAATGCACCCAGAAATTCGGTAAAGGTACATGGATGCAAAGCCATATATTCCACACGCCCTACAGGGAAAGAAATATGGTTCCCCACCAGACTCTCCAACAATGACCCGGCGGCTATCACATGAAGATCAGGACGTTTCTCATAAAAATAGCGTAAAGACCTGACCGCTTCCGGTTCATTTTGAATCTCATCAATAAAGATAAGAGTTCGTTTATTTTCCATCCTGACACCTGCCTTGGCATAGATACCTGCCAGCAAATCATCAAACGATACTTCCCCGGCAAACAGGCGCGCATTTTCCTTCTCTTCCAGATTTAATTCAATAAAGACATCAAACTCTCGGGCAAAGAGCTTCACTAACGTAGTTTTTCCCACTTGCCTCGCACCTCTCAAAACCAAAGGTTTCCGTCCTTCCTTTTCGCCCCACCGATGAAGGGCTGTAAGAGCTAATCGTTGAAACATAGACAAACATTTAATATTCAATACAAAAGTACTGAATAAAGTCTAAAGCCAAAGGAAAAACAGGGTTATTTTAGATCAAAACCAAAGGAAAAATGAGGTTATTGTAACATCGACAAATCGACCTTGTAATAAGTTGGCGCCACATTATTCTTTTCAAGGAACATCACCATGTAAACGGGAGCATACACTAATTTGCCCTCCACTCGCAGATTATCATTACAGAACACTACAGCCTCGGAAAGATCATACTCTTTACAATCCATGATATTAGACAGAGCACGATGCACCTCATAATCCTTTCCCGACTTCACCTCGATGGGTAATACTTTACCATCAAGTTCGATGACAAAGTCCAGTTCGCCTCGCTTCTTATTGTTATAATAATAGGGATCTATACCATGCGCCACCAATTCCTGAGCAACCGCATTCTCGTATACGGAACCAAAATTAATATTCTTCTCCCCCCTGATAATTCGCAACTGAATACCTTCGGCGTATTGAGCGGCGAGCAAACCTATATCGTTCTGAAAAAGTTTGAACAGATTGCGTGAGCGAGCAAGCAATAAGGGTATCTTAGGTTCTTCCACATTATAAACAGATAATGCAACACCCGCATTTTTCAACCAAAGAAAACTGTTCTGATAACGTTCAAACTTGGCATTCTCGTTGAGCTTTTTCAAGATAAACCGTTTATTCTTGGCATCGAGTTCAGGCGGAATGAGATTAAAAATCTCTTCTATATAAAGTTTGTTATCAGGATCATATTGAGCAATGTCACGCTTATACAAACGAATGATATCCTGCTGCACAGCCATTACTGCTTGCAAATTATTACTCTCGATATATTTGCTCACGGCAGCAGGCATACCGCCCACAACCAGATACAAGCGGAACAATTCCATGATTTTAGAGTGGACAAACTCATCCACTGCCACGCGACTTTCCCAAGCATTACGCAGAGAGTCGATTATTTTATCATTAATGCCCACACACGAAATAAACTCCTCGAAATCGAGGGGATACATATCTTTGATTCCCATATATCCCACAGGTTCCGAACGCAAATCCTTCAGCTCTACACCAAGCAATGATCCACTCAAAATATAACGATACGAACCCTCATCTACTAAGAATTTGATGGCTGTAACCATCTCAGGACACTTCTGTACCTCATCGAAAAATATGAGTGTTTCACCTTTAATCAGTGGAATTGTAGTCATGGCCGACAGACGAAATAGTATATCCGCACTACCCTTTGCACCTTTGAAAACGTCTACAGCTTCAGGATTATCTATAAAATTTATCTCAACAAAACTCTTGAACGACTTTCCAAATTGCCGGATAGAATAAGTTTTACCGATTTGACGCGCGCCGGTAATCAGCAAAGCATTACGAGTGGTCTCATAATAACGCTTAATGTAATGGTCAATCTTTCTTTTCAGCATGGCTTCTACAGTTTATCCTAAACGACAAAAGCACCCGCTTGCCGTTTTTCCAAGACGAAATTAGTACAATTACGCCACTTATCCAAGGAAAATAGACGCTTTTATGCCGTTTTTCCAAGAAAACAAAAAAAACATCGAGTATTTCCTTTCATTCAGGAAAGATTTTCATTTTTTGTCCTAAATAAAAGGAAAGGCTATGAGAAAAGATGTTATCAAGTCACTTTTTGCCATCAAGCAGAGCGAAATTCCTTTCGATGTCATTGAGCGCGATACGAAGTTACCGATAAATCGCAAAAAAACTCAAAAGACAAAGTAACGCTTAAAAAATAAGTTGGTACATAAATGATAATTTATCGAAGCGGAGCTTCGTAGTGATTAATGTTTAGTGATAAATGATTAGTGGGCTACGCAATTATTCCGCATGGCACTAATCACTTATCACTAAACATTAATCACTAATAAATTATCATTTATGCACTTACTCGCCGCACTTGCTTATGTACCAAGTTATTTTTTAAGCGTTACTGAATAAAAAGTTACGCAAAATGGAGAAACAAATCCATGATTTCGTTGTTAAATGTGAAAAAAGGCGTATCTTTGCAACTGAACTATTTGACATGATGATATTTTAACATATATCATGTCCTCCTTCGGTTAGGTTAAAATGTAGCGATTTGTATCTAACGACCGGATGAGCGTAGCCTGTATCAGTTATTGGTACGGGCTTATTCTTCCTGCGTTAAGGGTGCGCTACATACCTGACCTTAGGGATAGAGTAATGCCCCCGTACCTTTATAATAAAGCCATTATAGCCGTATAGGGAATGATTTTAAACTTATAATCAAACACTATATGGCTAATTGATTATCTACAAAGTCAGTAGCTGAGAAATACGGCATACCGAAAGAGCAAATCCGGGAATGGATTAGGTTACGTTATCTGACATGCTCTTCTATAGGCACAGAACCTTATGAAGACAATGACCCACTGATAGATACTGACGAACTTGACAAAGCTCTCGAATTTAATTCACTAAAATCTTATCCTGATGATACCATGATGGAACGAGTGCGAAAAGAGCATTTGAATTGGCTTTATCAAGAAAAAGCCCGTCTGGAAAAAGTCAACGATGATTTATTAGAGGAAATTCATAAGCACGCCCGACGGGAAACAGAACTGGGAGAGAACTTAGAGAAAATGATGAATTATACACATGAAATCCTTGAAATTCATGAGAAAATGATGAAAGATTATGAGAATAAGATATCCGGGAAAGGGGGAATTTGGCCTTTTCTTTATCACTTCTTTATCATAAAAAAGAATAAGACCCTCATCTAACCAATATATACATACCCGTTTTTTCCAATCCTTTTCATCTCGTGAATACGGAGCCCGCGATGAGCTCCGTATTCTTTTTTTTCAATTACAGCCTGTACGTTCTTTACGCAACAGTACCCCTTCTTTCCATTCCTCCATCCTTACAGTAGGTGCACCTCCCTCCTCTTCCATTCCTGAAAAGTAAAGCCGTTGTTCCCTGCCGTCTTTCAGTATCACAATCAGCTCGTCCGCCGAAGGAGCAAATACAGAATGTACACTATTCTCTTTCTCAAAGGGCTCTATGACAGTCAGATAACGGACCTGAGCAGCGTCCATACGTACCCCGAAAGTAATACGCCTTTCAGCCTCATCACCCAGAGGATAATCTCCGCCGATAACTGTTTTCAGGCGGATAGCCTGAAGTCCATCCAGATCAAAGGTATATTGGGCAGGCGTTTCAAAACCTGCATTCACAGGTTCGGCAGGAAGCCCCCAACTGTAGTTCTCTCCACTGATATTGATACGACCATCGGCATAGTCTTTAGTATTCCCAAAAGGATTATCCTGTACGTTGTTCTTGACAACCGGAAGATCAGCAAGACGGATTTGTTTACCGTCTTTCGTTTCCAAGACAGCTTCTGCCCAGAACAGAGTTTTAGAGCGGTTGGCATGTTGAGTGGCGGAAGACAGTGTTAATTTCCGGATACCCGTAATATCCACATCCACCTTTCCTTCACCCAGAATCCAGGCACCGAAGCTGCCTTCGGCAAGTAGTTTACCATCTCCCTCTACCATGTACTTCAGGTTGCGCTGCGTTCCGTGATCTTCGGGAGCACGTCCGGTATAAGCAATCCGTTGGATATTAGGCCAAGCATTATAAATATCCATGTAGAGATTACCCGACTCACCGTACATACGTGTTCCCCGGTTATCAGCTTCGGGACCGAATTTGGTCAGGAAACTGGCTTTCAGAGTTCCGGTTACGGAATATTGATTGATATCAGTTACTAACGGTGCGGCACTCAGGGCATCGGTATCCAATTGTGCCTGATGGGAAATGAACTCTTTCTTATCGGCGGACAATCCTAACAAGCCTTTTATCTGGAAAAGAAGATCGAAACGATGTTGCTTGTTCTCTGTACTTTTGTCATAATCTGCAAGAACTACATAATCGTCCGTCACAACCATCAGTCTGCGTTGAAAGACAGGTTCGGTAAATCCTGTCAGCACTCCGAATCCGGGATGCTTTTCGGGTACGGGGAAATAACGGGCTTCCCACTCTGTTTTCTCTTTGAAATCCCTCGGTCCACGCATACTGTGCCGCAGTCCGCCATAAGCTGGATAACTCCATGCGGCAATTCCTTCCACACAACCGGCCTGAAATAAATCACCTGTATAGAACAGGCTACGCTTACTGTCATCTGTTTCCTGTTGCTTCAAATCAACAGTAACCATGTTTTTGGAGATACTGCTCTGTACATAGAAATTATACATATAAGGAGCATAGCTATACCACACCATCTCCGGATTGTAGAAACTACGCCCATAACGCATCAGTGAAAGCATGGCAGTACGATCAAAATGTCCGTGATAACCACCGTGTGTTCCATATTTCAAAACAGCCTGTATCTTTTCGCGCGGCTCCTGCTGGGTGGAACGCAACATTAATGCTCCTGCATTGTCAGCATAAGCTCCCCGGACATCTCCCGGCTCCACCTCGGGCAACTCGGGTACACCATAGATCAAATCATTCCGCCCGGGAGACATCCGTATGAAAGCAGCATAGCGCGGATCACGGAAAGCATAGTACGCCATCTCAAAACTGTCGCCACCCACTTCACGTTCAGTGGCGTCATTGATTCCGAATATCCAGCCCCGATAATCGAGGAAAGGCAAAAGGGCATCCGACATCATTTTGATAGTGACATAAGGTTGGTGAATGGGGCCGCGAATACGGGAACTGTGTCCATGATGAAGATTACGGCTCTCTTCACGTTCATTGGCCCCGACTTTCTCATACTCTGGAGTGAGGTTATAATCAACGGGGAATTTCTCCGTCAGCAGGGAATATCCGAAAGGATTCAATGCCAACCCTATTTGTATATATTCGCTCGCGACCCAAAGATTATAGCTGACCGTGCACTCATACCACCATCCATCGGGCATTGTATAAGTGCGGAACTTATCCATCAGGCAGGAAGGTGCGTAAAGCACTTCGTCCACCAGGTTGAAATCCTGTATGGCTAAAGCGCAGAAAAAGACTCCCGTCAGTTGGGAAACCGCCCAGTTAGCTCCGCCCGTTGATTTGTAGCGCAGATATTGGTCGATATAAAGCCGGAAAGTATATTCTATCTGAGCCTTTTCCTGTTTGTTCATGATATTGGCATCCATAATCAGATCATAAGCCTGCGCCAGATGCTGAAAGAAGTGCCCTTCCTGTACACTTGCCTGGTTGGAAGCTTTCCGGGTTAGCGGGAAACCGGTCTGATAATCACTGATCATCAGCAGGAATTGCTTTACCTTATGGGCAAATTCCGTTTTACGCGTCAACTGCCATGCAATGGCATTATTCATCAGACCGTACTCATGAGTGGTCGCACATAAATAAGGAATACCGTCACTGTTAGCAGCATAAGGAGGACGTGAAGGCACTCCCCAACGTTCTGCATCCTGCACATAACGTTTTTTGCGCTCCATAGCCCAGTCATATTTTTCCGCTTTCGCGCGAACTTCTTCCCATCCTTCCATCGTATGGATTGTAAACGGATGCGGCATACTGCGCAAAGTGGTAAACGTTGATGTCTGCACAGCAGCAGGATTGGCAGAAGGTAAAATCTGTAGTACCTGCTTTTCACGGCCTCCGGCGGGAATACCCGGCGGTACCACCACCTGTAATTCCACTTTCCGTTTCTCACCCGGTGCCAACTCTATTTGTGCCGGTTCTACTGTAACCGGAAAAGCTTCCCAACCATATTTAGGGATAGAAAAAGAAACTGTTTGTGATTTTGATTCACAATTAGTAATCCATACCGGATAGACAACTGTTTCTCCGGCTTCTCCCGATTTGGAATAAGAGTCGGCTACTACTTTCACCGAGTTTCCTTCTATCAGACGGGTAGAAAGTAATTTCACTTTACCGCCATGCTTTCCGAAAAGACGAACAGCAATGGATTTAATCCGCCGTATAGTGCTCTGTGAGGCTTTCGGAGTATCAAAGACAGAAAAAGGAATAAATAATCTGCCGGCACCATTCTTTTGATTTTGTAAGGTTAACCGGATTTTACGGGTATCAAACGGATTGTCTATTTTCTCCGGTTCTCCGAACTTCAGGGCATTACTTGAAACAAGTATTTCAACGGGTATATCGTTTGTGCCGGATAACTTCAGATTAAGTTCAAGACCATAATAAGACATCAGGTCGATCACGGAATTGTCAGTATATGGATGTTGGGGGCCATCAGGCTCCGTATAGATAAAAGTGTCGTCGGAAGCACAAGTCCAATCGTTTGTAAGCCCTTGCCAATTCTGTTTATCAGCAAATAAACCGGTTTTCAGCTTTTGGCGGACAATGGCAACTGCATAAATCTCGCCTATAGATGCCGACTGATCATACGCTTCAAAGCGGACAAGTGCAGAATTTCCGTTCTTCAATGCTTCCGCCGGAATGGGATATACCACTTCAAATAGTCCGTGCCGGTTACGATTGAGCCCTTCAGTATACAAGAGGGTACCATTGACAGATATATTAAATAAGAAATTCTCCCCTTTTCCGGGCTTATTCTCACCGGAATACTGCACAACTAACAATTGCGGAACGGTATCCGTTTTCATCCGGTAAGTGAGAGATTCTCCTTTTCCACTGGTTCGAACATGATCGTCCGATGTATAAATTGCATCTACAATATACGGTACATATCTTTCGGGCAATGTGCTTTGGGCAGATACATATAAAACAATCAGGCTATATGCCACTATCAATAATATCTTTTTCATCATAGTATTTATCATGGATGTTTTCAATGTAGTACGAACAAAATAAGCATAACACTCATCCTCCTACCCACATTTATAGTATCAAAGATACACTTTCCTTCAGGTAAAACGAATTATAGCGGCATAATTTCAAATTGGAATGAGTGCAATTTATTCTTATTCGTATTAACAAAATAAGGAGCGCAAAATAAGCGTAAGGTAACTCCGGATTCAAACGTAACATAAATATAAATATCATGAAACAACTTTTATTCTTTGTTTTTCTGACCTTGTTGATAACCCGGACGGATGCACAGGAATATCCAAAAGCAATCTTGCCGGGCGATTATCCTGACCCCTCCATCATGCGCGATGGGGAAGATTATTACATGACTCATTCACCCTTTTATTATGCACCGGGATTCCTGATCTGGCACTCTCGGGATTTAATGAACTGGGAACCCGTATGTCGGGTAATGCCGGAATACGAGGGTTCTGCCATGGCTCCCGATCTGTTGAAATATAAAGGGAAATACTACATTTATTATCCCGCAGGAGGTACCAACTGGGTGATCTGGGCCAATGACATCAAAGGTCCGTGGAGCAAACCGACCGACCTGAAAGTACATGGCATAGATCCAGGGCACATTGTCGATGAGAACGGAAACCGCTACTTATATGTGAACGAAGGAGAAGTGATTCAGCTTACAAATGACGGATTGGGCACCATCGGAGAAAAAAAACAAGTATACGAGGGTTGGATATACCCAAAAGGATGGGATACGGAATGTATGTGTCTGGAATCGCCCAAACTGAATTATCGGAACGGCTACTATTACATGACTTCCGCCCAAGGAGGAACAGCAGGTCCAGCAACTAGCCACATGGTGGTCTCCGCCCGTTCGAAAAATGTCACAGGGCCGTGGGAAAATTCTCCTTATAATCCGGTGATACATACTTACAGTGCAACGGATAACTGGTGGTCGAAGGGACACGGTACACTGATTGACGATGTAAACGGTAACTGGTGGATTGTATATCATGCGTATGCAAAAGGGTATCACACTCTGGGACGTTCCACGCTTATCGAACCAATTGAATGGACACAGGATGGCTGGTATCGCACCAAGTCGACAGCTACCCCGATCACTCCCAAACAGAAAATCAAACATGGTTTAGAATTATCTGACGATTTCAATGGGCCGGATCTCGGACTGCAATGGACATTCTGGAAAGAATATGCTCCCCAATCCCTGAAATTCAAACAGCAAACACTGTGGATGAATGCTAAAGGAAAAACTCCCGCCGATGCCCGCCTTCTGCTGGCTACCGTTGAAGACAAGAATTATGAAACACAGGTGGAGGTAAACACAGGAAATGGAAATACAGCCGGTCTGATTCTCTATTACAATGAAAAAGCTTACGCCGGAATCACCTCTGACGGAAAAAGCTTTACCATCCATCAAAATGCAGAAAAGAGCTTCGGACTTCCCAACAAGATAGGCAAACGCTTCTTTGCCAAAATTCAAAATCAGGGAAACATCATGCGGGTTATGGTCAGCAAAGACGGTAAAGAATGGAACACTTTAGCCGAGAATATAGATGTCTCCCAACTGCATCATAACAATTATAAAGGCTTCTATGCGTTGCGCATCGGATTGCTTTCCGCCGGCAAAGGAAATGCGGGATTCAGGAAATTCCGCTACAGGAATGCCATTCCGGAAGAAAAAGATATGAGTGCGTATCTGATGGTTTTCCATAAAGACGAGACACATGGTCTATATATGGCTGTGAGCCATGACGGATATAACTTCACCGCCTTGAATGATGGTGAACCCGTAATTGCCGGAGATACGATTGCCTATCAAAGGGGGATTCGTGACCCACATATTTATCGTGGACCGGATGGAGCTTTCTACATGGCTATGACGGACTTACATGTCTTTGCCCAAAGGGACGGCTACCGGGAAACCCAATGGGAACGGGACGGAAAGTACGGCTGGGGAAATAACCGCGGACTGGTATTGATGAAGTCATGGGACCTGATAAACTGGAAACGTACAAACATATGCTTCGACCAGATGTCGGCAGGACTTAGTGAAATAGGTTGTGCCTGGGCGCCCGAAATAACTTTTGACGAGAAGAAAGGAAAACTGATGATTTATTTCACAATGCGCTTCAGGAACGAACCGAATAAACTATACTATGTATATGTGAATGATGAATTCGACACCATTGAGACATTGCCACGGACTTTATTTGAATATCCCAACGAAAAAGTTTCGGCAATTGATGGAGACATCACGAAAATAGGTGATCAATATCACTTATTTTACGTAGCCCATGACGGAGAAGCAGGTATAAAGCATGCGGTTTCGAATATAGCTAACGGCGATTATACATTCGATCCCCGTTGGTATGATTTAGAGCCCAAAGCCTGTGAAGCTCCCAATGTTTGGAAGCGTATCGGAGAAGACAAATGGGTACTGATGTATGATGTGTACAGCGTCAATCCGCACAACTTCGCTTTCATCGAGACTTCAGACTTTGTTAACTTTAAAAATCTGGGACGTTTCAATGAAGGGGTGATGGAAACGACTAACTTTACATCGCCCAAGCATGGTGCAGTCATCCATTTGACAGCAGAGGAAGTGGAAAGATTAGAGGAGTACTGGAAACAGAACAAAAGGAAATATGTCTCTACGGCATCCATAAAGAAAAATCCGGTATTTCCGGGATTCTATGCAGATCCGGAAGTGATGTATTCGAAGAAAACCGGAAAATATTATATCTATCCGACTACCGACGGGATACTGAACTGGGGCAGTACGCTATTCAAGGCTTTTTCTTCCGATGACCTTCTAAACTGGAAAGAAGAAGGAGTTATCCTTGATCTGAAGAATGTATCATGGGCCCAAAAGAATGCATGGGCTCCCTGTATCATTGAAAAGAAACAGGAGGACGGCAGTTACAAATATTATTACTATTATACAGCCGAGCAACAAATCGGAGTAGCAATCGCCGATCATCCGACCGGACCTTTTGTAGATTCCGGAAAACCTCTGATTGATAAAGAACGCCCCAAGGGTATGACCAGAGGACAGAATATAGACCCGGATGTCTTTACCGATCCTGTCAGTGGCAAGACTTATCTGTACTGGGGAAATTATTACATGGCTGTATGTGAACTGAATGATGATATGATATCCGTAAAACCCAATACAACACGGTTGTTGATAAAGAACGACACTTATTACAGCGAGGCCGCTCATGTATTCTATAGAGATGGGTATTACTATTTCACATGGTCGAAAAACGACACGAGAAGTGTGGATTATGAAGTGCGTTATGTACGTTCCAAATCTCCGGTCGGACCTATTGAGCCGTCCGAAAGCCAGGTTATCCTTTGCAAGAAACCGGATCAGGGAATCTTTGCTACCGGACATCATTCAGTTATGCAATTGCCGGGTAAAGATGAATGGCGGATTGTTTACCATCGATTCAAGTTTCCGGATGCCGTAACAATGGGCAGAAAAGCCGGGTTCCACAGAGAAGTGTGCATTGATAAAATGGAATTTGATGAGGATGGCAAGATAAAAAGAATAACCCCTACATTGTAATAATTCACCCCCCCAATAATATGAAACCAAAACTAATTATTGTGTCTATAGCCATTGCTGCTATGGTGACATCAGCAATGGCCGAGGAACCAGACTCCGTATATATTATGCCGTTTGCAGAAACACATAATACAGGACGTTCGGGTATGAAACTTAAATGGAGTTCAGATGGAGAAAACTGGGAAATGTTGTGTGACGGACGTACTGTGATCAGAAGTGACTGGGGATCATGGAAGACAATGATCAACCCTTGCATTGAACGTACTGCCGATGGTGAATATCTTGCCACGTGGCAAATAAGCAAAAGCGGACAGATTTACGCTCAAGCAAAGAGTGAAAATCTCATCACATGGGAAAGGCAGAGATATTTTGAAAAGAAAAAACAAATAGCCACAAAGCACTCTCCCATAGTGAAAATAGGCTATAATGAAATGCAGGCTGTAATAAATCATTTCCAATATGAAGATTTTAAGAATGCGGAATACAATGAACGGGCCGAACATGACAACGCACGCTTTCTGAATCTCCAACCTGTCAACGTAGATATAAAAACCGATATATCAAAAGCCAAACCTATATCTGACATGCTCATTGGGGTCTTCTTCGAAGATTTAAGTCATGCTGCCGATGGAGGACTCTATGCCGAATTGATACAAAACAGAGATTTTGAATACTGTGAAGACAGTTTTGCACGAGAAAAGAACTGGACACATGATTACGCCTGGAGTACAAGCAGTGGCGCCTCACTTACTATTACAGATATAAAACCGATACATCCTAATAACAAGTTTTATGCAGTACTTGATGTGACACAGGTTGGCGGAACTCTCATAAATTCAGGATTCGACGGCATATATATGAAAAAAGGAGAAAAATATGACTTCTCTCTTTTCGTATCTTCTATTCATTCTAGCGCAAAGAAAGAATTTGCAGAAGTAAGAATAGTATCTAAAAACGGAGATATCATAGCCCAAAACAAAATCAGTCTCAATGCAAAAGATTGGAAACAGCAGACATGTACACTTATTGCTACTGCTGATGATACTGATGCCCGACTCGAAATAATGCCTTTGCAAACAGGTACTTATGCACTCGACATGATTTCTCTTTTCCCACAGAATACATTCAAAGGGCGTAAAAACGGGCTTCGTCGTGACCTTGCACAGCTTATAGCTGATCTTCAGCCCCGCTTTATCCGTTTCCCCGGTGGATGCCTTGCACACGGTGACGGACTTGATAATATGTATGACTGGAAAGGCTCTGTCGGACCACTCCACGAACGCCGACATCTGCCCAATATCTGGCATTATCATCAGACACGTGGACTGGGTTATTTCGAATATTTCCAGTTTTGTGAAGATGTCGGAGCAGAACCTCTACCTATTATTGCAGCAGGTGTAAGTTGCCAAAACTCCGGTCTGTTGCACAAGTCTCTAATTGAAAGTGGTAAAATGAAATCGGACCTACCAGAACTTTTTTCAGAAGGGCAACAAGGTGGAATTCCTATGGATAAAATGCCACAGTACATACAAGATGTACTTGATTTAATAGAATGGGCAAATGGAAATCCCCGAACATCAAAGTGGGCCAAAATACGTGCTGATGCCGGACATCCTGCACCCTTTAATCTGAAGTATATCGGCCTGGGTAATGAAGATATGATCTCTGAAGAATTTAAAATCAGATTTAAAATGATATATGATGTAGTAAAAGAGTATTATCCTGACATCACTATCATAGGCACTGCCGGTCCTGATATTAAGGGAATAGACTACGAAGAAGGATGGAAGTACGCCACAGAATTGCAGGTACCGATTGTTGACGAGCACTGTTATCGTCCAACCGGATGGTATATTTATAACCAGAACTTTTACGACCACTATGATCGTTCAAAGTCGAAAGTTTATCTCGGTGAATGGGCGGCACGCAGTTATAGCCATTCACAAACAAGCTTAGAGAGTGCCCTTGCCGAAGCCCTCCACATGACCAACCTGGAGCGAAATGGAGATATTGTATGTATGACAAGTTATGCTCCCTTACTCGCTAAAGAAGGACATATTCATTGGAATCCGGACCTTATATACTTCAATAACTCTGAAGTCCACCCTACAGCAAGCTATTATACTCAAAGAATGTTTGGGCAAAATAGTGGTGACGAATATATTCCCGCTGAACTAAATACCGATCAACAAGATCGCAAGGTGAATCTTCGCATAGGGCAATCGGTGATACGTGAATCAAAAACAGGTGACATTATTATAAAATTGGTCAATCTGTTGCCTATCAGCGTCAACACTAATTTATATCTGCCTTCACTTCAGGGATACAACCCGATAGCATCAACCAGCATACTCACCGGTGATATAAGGTCTAAAACAGCCATACCTGTAAATGGAAACCTTGCCATCGGAGAAAAATTCTCTTATAAAATGCCACAATATTCATTTACTGTAATAAGAATAACTGCTAAATGAAAAGTAAACCATTTATTAATATATACTGAATTATCATGAAAATACTTTTTTTAATCGGATTCTTTCTAATCAGTTTAACAACAATGGATGCACAAACTTTCAAAGAATGGCAAGACCCGGAAATCAATGCCGTAAACCGTGCTCCGATGCATACCAACTTCTTTGCTTATGAAAGCACTGAAGCAGCGACAGAAGCCGTAAAAGAAAAATCCGCCAACTTTATGACTTTAAACGGTATCTGGAAATTTCGTTGGGTAAAAGACTCGGACGCTCGTCCGACTGATTTCTGGAAGATAGGGTATAATGACAAAGGATGGGATGATCTGCCTATTCCGGCAATGTGGGAATTGAACGGATATGATGTTCCACTCTATTCGGGAGTAGGTTTCGACTGGAAATTATGGAAAGGCTGGTGTAAGAATAATCCGCCCGTAGTACCTGTGGAGAACAACCATGTAGGTTCCTATCGTCGGGAAATAATCGTTCCGTCTGATTGGAAAGGTAAAGATATCATTGCGCATTTCGGTTCGGTTTCTTCAAACATCTATTTATGGGTGAATGGAAAGTTTGTCGGTTATAGTGAAGACAGCAAGCTGGAAGCTGAGTTCAATCTAACTTCTTACCTGAAACCGGGACAGAAAAATCTCATAGCGTTTCAGGTATTCCGCTGGTGCGACGGCAGTTATCTGGAAGATCAGGACTTCTTCCGGTATCATGGTGTTGCACGCGATTGCTATCTCTATTCACGCAATAAAAAACGTATTGAAGACCTACGTGTAACCCCGGATTTAGATAGTCAATACAAAAACGGTACACTGGCTATTGATCTGAATCTAAAAGGAAATAACCTGGTAACTCTGGAACTGCTTGATGCAAAAGGCAAGACCGTGACAGCAACCGAAGTAAAAGGTAACGGCAATATATCTACCATTATGAAACTTGAAAATCCCCATAAATGGAGTGCGGAAACTCCCTATCTCTATACGCTTCGGGCTACTCTGAAAGAAAATGGAGAAATCACAGAAGTTGTTCCCATAAAAGTAGGCTTCCGCAAGATAGAAATGAAGAATGCACAACTCTGGGTAAATGGACAACCAATACTTATTAAAGGAGCCAACCGTCACGAAATGGACCCGGACGGCGGATATGTTATCTCTCGGGAACGTATGATTCAGGATATTCAATTAATGAAAATGTTCAATATAAATGCCGTTCGTACCTGCCATTATCCGGACGACAGTTTCTGGTATGAGTTGTGTGACAAATATGGTTTGTATGTAGTGGCTGAAGCTAACCTGGAATCACATGGAATGGGATTCAAAGAGACTTCATTGGCAAGAGTGGATTCATATAGGAAAGCACATCTGGAACGTAATCAACGTAATGTACAACGCAACTTCAATCATCCGAGCATTATCTTCTGGTCATTGGGAAATGAATGTGGCGATGGACCGAACTTTGAAGCATGTTATCAATGGGTGAGAGCAGAAGACCCCAGTCGCTTCGTGCATTTTGAACAAGCCTATGACACAGGAAGCAACACTGACGTTTATTGCCCGATGTATCCCGTTTACTCCAAGTGCATCAGTTATTGTGAAGACGAAAGTAAACAGAAACCTATGATCATGTGTGAATATGCTCACGCAATGGGAAATGCATTAGGTGACTTTAAAATATATTGGGATCTTATCCGTAAATACCCGAAATTCCAAGGTGGATTTATTTGGGATCTAATAGATCAGTCACCCCACTGGACAGGCAAAAGTGGCAAAATGATCTATGGTTATGATGGTGATTTCGATACGATTAAAACCGGTGACGACAACTATAGCGACAACGGTTTACTCAATCCGGACCGCATCCCCAATCCGCATGTATATGAAGTGGGATATTTCTATCAGAACATCTGGACCACTCCGGGGGATCTGTCAAAAGGTGAAATCAATATTTACAATGAGAATTTCTTCCGTGATCTGTCTGCCTATTATATGGAATGGGAAGTGCTGAACAACGGCAGAGCCATACGTAGCGGACGTATAGAAAAACTGAATGTAGCCCCATTGCAAACAGTATCTCTCATTCTCAAGCTGGGAGAAACCGATGAGAACGGAGAATGGTTATTGAATGTCAGATACCGACAAAAAGATCGCGAAGGCTTGATCCCTGTCGGCCACATAGTTGCCAAAGACCAATTAGTGTTACATCCATACAAAACTCCTGAAATGAAGCTGAAGAATGTTACTGAAAACTATATCCCCGTAATCACACCTCAGGTAAACGATACGAATATCCGCCACTGGATTGTAAAAGGTGAGAACTTCCTTATCAGATTCAAGAGATCTACCGGCTATATGGATAAATACATTGTCAACGGTCTGGACATGATTAAAGACGGTGCCGCACTTACCCCGAATTTCTGGCGGGCACCTACCGACAATGATTATGGAGCAAAATTGCAACTGAAATATAGTGCATGGAAGAATCCGGATATCAAACTCATATCACTGAAAAATAACATTGTAGACAATCAAGCGGTTATTTCAGCAGAATATGAGATGAAACAGGTTTCTGCTAAACTGTATATCACTTATACCATCAATAACCAAGGAGCGGTTCAGGTAAACCAAAAAATGATAACGGACAAGGCGGCCAACGTTTCCAATATGTTCCGCTTCGGCATGCAACTGGTTATGCCGAGGTCATTTGAAAATATTTCCTATTATGGCCGTGGTCCAATGGAAAACTATAGTAATCGTAATCATTGTACGGATTTAGGCATTTACAATCAAACTGTTGATGAGCAATTCTCTCCTTATATCCGTCCGCAAGAAAATGGCACAAAAACGGATATCCGCTGGTGGAGACAGTTGAATATAAGTGGAAATGGATTGCAGTTCGTAGCTGACGCTCCTTTTTCAGCTTCTGCTTTGCACTACACAATCGAATCACTGGACGAAGGTTTGGAAAAACAACAAGGACACTCTGAGGAAGTAGAAAAAGCCGATCTGACAAATGTATTGATTGATAAAGCCCAGATGGGACTGGCTTGCATAGACAGTTGGAGTGCACTTCCAGAACCGGAGTTCATGTTACCGTATGGTGATTATGAATTTACATTCATCATGACACCGGTGCAAAATAAAGTAGTGATTCAATGAAAATGATGAATTTCTATATATTGAGTAATATTTTACCTTAATTCGTATCTTAATCAAGATATGAAGAAAATTATTCAAAAAACGATTATACAATGAAATTTATTACAACTATCTTATCAGCCTTCTTCTGCTTGTCCATACAGGCACAACTAGTGACTTATCCCGGTACACTGAGTACCGGGATGCCGCACAATGATGACTATACCGTACGCGTACGCATCCCCGGCGGCGAATGGAAAGATTTGTTCGAATACAACGTACAGGTAGATATGGACAAAGTGCAGGATGCTTCCATGGTGCAATTTGATATGGGAAGTCCCGTAGAAGTAATGGTGAAGAAGAACAATGGCACTGTGCGCGAAGTAGCCATACGCCCTTTGAGTAAAGGTATTGAATACAAGCAGATACAAAACGCCATTCTTTTCACTCTGGAAAAGCCACAATATCTATCCATTGAGTTTAATGGTGACCGACTGCACAACCTGCATCTTTTTGCCAACCCGATGGAGACTGAAAAATATGAAAAAGAAACTAAAGGAGTAATGTATTTCGGTCCGGGCACACACCGCCCCAAAGACTTACCCAACAATCAGATAAGGATACCAAGTAATACAACCGTATATCTGGCCCCCGGAGCTGTGGTCAAGGCAAAACTCGTGGTAGACAAAGCCGAGAATGTCCGCATCATCGGACGGGGAATCATAGACCACGCTGTACGGGGCATTGAAATCACTGATTCCAAAAATATATGGATAGATGGCATTACAGTAGTGAATCCGGACCATTATACCGTATTTGGAGGTGGTTCCACAGGAATTACGATTAAAAATCTGAAGTCCTTCAGTTGTAAAGGATGGAGTGACGGTATAGATATGATGTGCTGCCGTCAGGTACTTATCGACAATGTCTTTATGCGCAATTCGGACGATTGCATTGCTTTGTACAATCACCGCTGGAACTGGTGGGGAGGTTCATCTGATATTACCGTGCAAAATTCTATTCTTTGGGCAGATGTGGCACATCCCATCAATGTAGGCGGTCATGGCGATCCGGACTCACCGACAGGAGAAGTGATAGAGAATCTGACTTTCCGTAACATCGACATCCTGGAACATGACGAGGATGACCCGATTTATCAAGGTTGCATGACAGTAGATTGTGGTGATAAGAATCAGGTTCGTAATATTCTCTTCGAAGATATCCGGGTAGAGAATATTCAGGAAGGACGACTGTTTTATGTAAAAGTACGTTTCAACGAGAAATATGATAAACAGCCGGGAAGCGGCATTGAAGGCATTACTTTCAGAAATATTACATATACAGGCATAGGAGAAAATCCATCGTTGATTCAAGGACTGGACAAAGAACGAACCGTGCAAAACGTGACGTTTGAAAATGTAGTAATCAATGGAGAACGGATGAAGGACTTGAAAGGAATAGTAACCAATGATTTTATAAAAGGGATTAAGATAAAATGAACAATCACGGAGAAATAACAGAAAATAATTGTCCCGATGTAACCTTATCACTATTTTAGCGTCTCAGATTATAAACCAAATGAAAAACAAATAATGGAATTCATCAAATCTTTATGCCTTGGCGGCATAACAACCACTATGCTCCTGAGCGGATGTACCCAGAAGAATATTACTTTAGAAGGCAAAGTAACGAATACATCCGGCGCTCCCATTGTATATAATATCACTACAGATGGCATTTACTTACCGAACAAGATTGATACTTTACGTTTAAATGCCGACAGTACGTATCAGATTACCTTACCTGTAAACGGGAACGAAAAGCTGACTCTTTTTCTATATGGTGAGCGAAACTTAGGTAGTATCTATCTTGCTCCGGGAAAACAGACGCTCGATATCGATGCTTCCAAATCCAATGAACTAAACCCGGTTGACGGCTTGACGAAAGAAAATGAAATACTCAAGAAACTGGCTGATCTGAATGAAAACGTATTTAATCTACGTGCACGCCGGGGAGATATCTTTAACGTCGGCAAGGACACGGTTGCCTCATCCGTATATCAAAAGCTGACAGACTACGCTACTACATTAGAAAACGAAGTGGCAGAAGTGGACGATCAGCTCAGACAGAGAGCCATACAAGATATACGTATACAGGCTTTGATGGCATATATGAATCAGTATTTCGGTAACTACCGGAGAGGTTCCGAAACGCTCAAGAAGGAATGGGACGACGCTTACGCCCAGATGTTGGATTTTGCAAACGTCGGTCAGGCTGAAAGCGTATTCTCTCCTGCATTTGCAGATGTCGTATCGAATATGGCAGGCATAGATATTTTCATGCAACATGAAAGGCGCACGAATGATGACAATGAACGCAATCAACTGTTATTCGATTGGTATAAAACAAATCTGCAAGGCCGGGTACAGGAGGCTGCAATGGGACTTCTCATTCTGGAAGATGAAAGCCGTGAGTATTTTGCAACTGGTATTCCTGCATTGTATGAGGAATTCAAGACATTATATCCTAAAAGCGTGCTAATGCCGAAATTAGAAACAGCGATACAAAGGAACAAAGCGTTCAATGAAGCCGAACTTCCGAAAGATATTCATATATTGAATACAGACAGTGTACGCACCTTTAAGGAAATTACTGACTTATACCCGGGTAAAGTGATCTTTATCGATGTATGGGCTACCTGGTGCGGTCCTTGTCGTGCATCGTTTGCACACCTCAAACCTTTGCAGAAATATGCTGCTGAAAATGATATCGTGTTATTGTATGTTTCCATCGATACTCCCCAGAAAGCTGAACTCTGGAAAAAAATGACAGGGCACTATAACTTAAAAGGAGAGCATGTCATCATCAACGAGGCTTTCAAAATGGAAATTTATGAGAAGTTCGGGCGGAACGGTATGTTGTCAATCCCGCATTATGCCATTGTCAATAAAGAAGGAGAACTACAATTCCCATCGGCAGCCAGCCCGGAAGATATGGATAAGTTGACGGAACAACTGAAAGAAGCCTCTAAATAAAAGATTATTAACGAATACTAAGGCTCACCGAAATATAACAAAAACAGGCTGATTCCACAAATCTTTTGATTTTTATGGATTCAATTCCATAAATCTTATAAGATTTGTGGAATCATTGTTTTAAATCCCTTATTTTTGAGTGAAGCTTATTCCTCGTTCGTATTAATACTGTAAAAAACAAAAAAACATGAATAGATATAGACTGCTTTTTCCAATCATCCTCTTGCTGCTCTTCTCTCCCTGTTTGCGGGCAGGGGAATGGCAATGGTCTGTGACCCTTGACGGATTCGTCTCCAATGAAACGAACCGGAATCCTACGGCTTTCTTGTGGATACCCGCTGACTGTATGCAGATAAAAGCAATTATTGTAGGACAACACAATATGAGCGAAGAAACTCTTTTTGATAATCCCCTTTTCCGCGAAAAGATGCAGAAGCTGGGAATCGGCTTTGTATGGATAACACCCGGCATCGATCAGCAATGGGATGTATCGAAAGGCACACAACAGATATTTGAGAAAATGATGGTCGACCTGGCAGACGTCAGCGGATATAGCGAACTGAAAAATGTCCCCATCGTTCCCATAGGCCATTCGGCTATGGCTACCTATCCCTGGAACTTTGCAGCATGGAATCCGGAACGCACTTTGGCTATCATTTCCCTGCACGGCGATGCTCCGCGTACGAATCTTACCGGCTACGGGCGTGAGAACCTGGAATGGGGACGTACCCGTAATATAGATGGAATTCCCGGACTGATGATTGAAGGAGAATATGAATGGTGGGAAGCCCGGGTAAATCCGGCACTGGCCTTCCGCATGATGTATCCTGAAAGTTGCATCTCATTTCTGTGTGACGCAGGACGGGGACATTTCGATGTGGCAGATGAAACAACCGCATACATTGCTCTATTTCTGGAAAAAGCTATCAATCAACGACTGACGGATGAAGTAACGAAAGACGGTAAAGTAAAACTGAATCCGGTAAACCCAGCCAAAGGCTGGCTGGCAGAACGCTGGCATCCCGATCAGAAGAAGCGAGTCAAAGCCGCCCCCTATTCACAATATAAAGGTGATCCTCATGATGCTTTCTGGTATTTTGACCGTGAAATAGCGGAAGCGACTGAAGCACGATATACGCAAAGCCGCGGAAAGCAACAACAGTATCTGGGTTTTGAGCAAAACGGCAACTTACTGACATACGACAAGAAGCAGCATGTACGTGTACAGCCCCGCTTCAATCCGGAAGCCGATGGAATCACTTTCCACCTGAAAGCCGTATGTACGGATTCCCTGAGAACCCAACTATCTGATGAACATGCAGATGCAACACCGATAATCAGTCGTATCTGCGGACCTGTGAAAAAAGTAAATGACACCACATTTATGGTATCTTTCTATCGAATGGGCATGAATAATCCGCGTCGTACCAGTGATATATGCCTGTTGGCAAGCCAAGCAGGAGACCGGAAGTATAAAAGTGCTGTTCAGGAGGTCAGTATCCGCATCCCTTACCGGAATACGGAAGGACAAAAGCAATATATATTATTTCCAGGATTGCCCGATGTGAAAGCGGGAAGCGGTTCTTTATCTTTAAAAGCCACGAGTGATTGCGGACTGCCCGTCTCTTACTACATCAAAGAAGGTCCGGCTGAAATAGAAGGAGATCAAATTGTATTCACTCCTATCCCACCCAGCAGTAAATACCCGGTAAAAGTAACGGTAGTTGCCTGGCAATATGGCATTGCAGGCAAAGTACAGACGGCTGAACCGGTGGAACGTAGTTTCTACATCTTGAAATCGGGCGGGATGGCTGAATTCAAATCTGGTCGCATTGATGTCGGTAATGGTTCACTCTATTATGAGGAAGCTGGAAGCGGAGAGCCTGTAATTTTTGTACATGGTCATTCACTGGATCACAGAATGTGGGATGAACAATTCGCTGAATTTGCCAAAGAATACCGTGTGATTCGTTACGACTTACGAGGATATGGTGCTTCTTCCTCCCAGACCGAAGATTATCAGTTTACCCATGTGCAAGACTTAGTGACACTGATGGATTCTCTCCATATCCGGAAAGCACACATAGTTGGCTTGTCGTTAGGCGGTTTCATTGGTGCCGATATGTTAGGCTGGTTTCCCGAACGCATGGCATCAGCTTTCCTTGCCAGTGGAAATATACGTAAGTCAAAAGGGCCGAGCCAACCTATGACCAAAGAAGAAGCTCAGAAACGGGACCAAGAAATTGCGGCCCTAAAAGTGAAAGGAGTCGACGTCATGAAACGTGAATGGTTTGAAGGACTGATGAGTTCGGGAGGCACCCGGAAAGAAAGAATGCGTCAGCCTTTATGGGAAATGATTGATGATTGGGATGCTTGGCAGCCATTACACAAAGAAGTACGGGTAGTTGCAGGACTGGATGCTTATGAAGTAATAAAGAAGAATCATCCGACAGTGCCGACTCTAATTGTAGAAGGCCAATCACCCAACAACCGCTATTCCAATCAACCTGAAATTCTAAAATATCTGCCAAATGGGAAATTGAAAATATTAGAAGACTGTGGGCACATACTGAACATGGAACAACCTGAAGCATTTAATGCTGCATTGCGTGAATTTCTGAAACAATAAATTCACGCAATGCAGATAAAAGCTATAAAATATAGAACGTTTGTTTTATAAGTTTGTCCGTTTGAACCTTGAGTACAGTAAAAGAGATTTTCTGCAGTATCTCATCTACATTACGAATGGGTATATCAAGCAATGAACTTTTAATCTAACCAACAAATATCGCCATGTATAGATGGCAAATATTTACAAAAGGAAACATCTATAAGCTCAGTCGTATACTTAGGGTATCTCAGTCCTATACTTAGGGTACCTCAGTCCTATACTTAGCCTACCTCAATCGTATACTGAGATACCGCTACTATAAGACATCTGATAATCAGTCGTTTATAAAACAGCCATTTAATATCAATAAAACACAACAAAACTCACAAACCAATGATTATTTAATTCCTTTCGGACGGACTATGAATTAATTCTTCCAACGAGTTTTGAGTAATACATCCCTCCCCTTCGTATATATAAAGAAAGAAGTTATGAGAAATAAGAGTTTAATCCTAATGACAATCTGTGCGGCTCTATCAACCGGTCTTTCCGCTCAATCCGTTTATCCCGGACAGCATACCGGAAAAATGAAGAAAGTAACGATAGCACCGATACAGGTAGAGAGTTTCGACTTAAAAGACGTGCGTTTATTACCAAGCCGCTTCCGCGACAATATGATGCGTGATTCTGTTTGGATGACTTCTATAGCAACCAATCGTTTGCTACACAGTTTCCGCAACAACGCCGGAGTATTTGCCGGACGTGAAGGTGGATATATGACCGTAAAGAAACTGGGTGGCTGGGAATCACTGGACTGCGAACTGCGCGGACATACAACAGGCCATTTACTATCAGCTTATGCGCTCATGTACGCATCTACCGGAAGTGAAATATTCAAGCTGAAAGGCGACAGTCTTGTTACAGGTCTGGCAGAAGTACAGGCAGCTTTGGGAAACGGGTATCTCAGTGCATATCCGGAAGAATTAATCAACCGGAATATACGTGGGACGAGTGTATGGGCACCCTGGTATACATTGCACAAGCTCTTCTCCGGATTGATAGACCAATACCTCTATACAGATAACAAACAGGCATTGGAAGTAGTTACCCGCATGGGCGACTGGGCTTATAATAAACTTAAACCGCTGGATGAACCCACCCGGAAAAGAATGATACGGAATGAATTCGGCGGTGTGAACGAATCTTTCTATAATCTGTATGCCATCACCGGCGACGAGCATTATCAATGGCTTGCTGAATTCTTCTATCATAATGATGTTATCGATCCATTGAAAGAACAACGCGATGATTTAGGAACAAAGCACACGAATACCTTTATTCCAAAAGTTCTTGCCGAAGCACGCAACTATGAGTTGACACAGGATAACGACAGTCGGAAACTGACTGATTTTTTCTGGCATACCATGATAGACCACCATACCTTTGCGCCGGGATGCAGCAGTGATAAAGAGCATTATTTCGATCCACAACAATTATCCAAACATCTGACCGGATATACCGGTGAGACTTGTTGTACGTACAATATGCTGAAACTCAGTCGTCACCTGTTTTGCTGGACAGGAGATGCCAAAGTTGCCGATTATTACGAACGTGCACTCTATAATCATATCCTTGGGCAACAAGATCCTGAAACGGGAATGGTATCCTATTTCCTGCCTTTGCTCTCCGGCTCGCACAAAGTTTATAGTACCCAGGAGAATTCCTTCTGGTGTTGTGTAGGCAGCGGCTTCGAAAACCATGCTAAATATGGAGAAGCTATCTATTATCACAATGATCAGGGAATCTACGTAAACCTCTTTATCCCGTCAGAAGTAAACTGGAAAGCGAAAGGAATAACTCTGCGCCAGGAAACAGCTTTCCCTGCAGCAGAGAACACTGCATTGACCATCCAAACGGACAAACCTGTCACTACTACGATTTATCTGCGCTATCCATCATGGAGTAAAAATGTGAAAGTAAACGTCAATGGAAAAAAAGTATCGGTAAAACAGAAACCGGGATCATACATTGCCGTAACCCGCCAATGGAAAGACGGTGATCGCATTGAAGCTAATTATCCGATGAGCCTGCAACTGGAAACAACGCCAGACAATCCACAAAAGGGAGCTTTGCTATACGGACCGCTGGTATTGGCCGGCGAATCGGGAACAGAAGGTATGCAAGCTCCGGCACCATTCTCTGATCCGGCATTATATAATGATTACTATACTTACAATTATCATATTCCGGCTGAGCTGAATACCACCTTACAAATAGACCAGAAACACCCCGGACACAGTTTACAGCGTACAGGCGAGGAACTGATATTTAAAACATCACAGGGCAATGTTTTAAAGCCACTGTATGACTTACATCACCAATGCTACGTAGTATACTGGGACTTAATAGAAAAATAGAAATGAAACAAATTATTATTATAGTTTCTCTCATAGGTATTTATCTGTCATTCACATCATGCCGTCCTGCCGATAACCGGCAGGCGGCTTATGATTTTACACCGCTTGACTCTATTATCACCTCATGGATGAATAAGGGATACTATCCGGGAGCCTCAATCTGTGTAGTCAGAGACGATAGCATTATCTTTCAGAAAAACTACAAAGATTTTACCCCTGACACAAAAGTCTATGTAGCCTCTGCCGGAAAATGGATAGCCGCCGCAGTAATCGGGGCAGTGGTAGACTGCACCGAACTAGACTGGAATGATAGTGTAAAGAAATGGATTCCTGAATTTAAAAACGACATAAAAGGAATAATTACTTTACGCCAACTGCTTTCGCACACATCGGGCATCCGCCCTTATCTACCGGAACCACGCGTAGACAATTACAATCATCTGGATTCAGCAATCATGGAGATTCTTCCGCTTGACACGGTTTTCACTCATGGTACCCGCTTTGAATATGGCGGACTTGCCATGCAGATAGCAGGCCGGATGGCAGAAAAAGCTATGAATAAAGAATTCGAGGAATTATTTCAGGAATTAATAGCCCAACCTTTAGGGATGAAAAACTCTCACTTCACGCCTGTGAATACAGATGGCGGACACGCTCCCATGTTGGGTGGAGGTCTCTGTACCACTTTGCACGACTACATGCGTTTTCTTGATATGATCTACCACAATGGCGTATTTAAAGAAAAGCAAATACTGAAACCCGAAACCATACATGAAATGCAGGCAGACCAGGTGGGAAATGCGGAAGTTCACCCGGGTGAATACGTGGAACGTGCGCTGAAAAAATATCATACTGGCATATATGGTTTGGGAGAATGGCGGGAACTTATTGATGAAGCAACAGGAGAAGCCTATCAGATCAGTTCACCGGGTTGGGCCGGCGCCTATCCATGGATCAATAAACAAGACCGGGTATACGGATTCTTTATAGCCCATGTACAGGGAAGTTCACAAAAAGAAGATGGCTTCTCGTCATTTTATGGAAGTCCTGTCATTTCACAAACTGTCTCGAACATTATTTCCCTAAAAAGATAGAATACATTGAGTATCCTCATATCCCAAATCGTATTTATATAAAAACAATAAATACGAAGATATGAAGACTATCGGCTCAGCAATTATTATGTTAGCTCTCGCTCCTTCCCTCTTTGCAGACAACAGCAAGGAACTAAAGCTGGCATCTCCTGACGGAACACATGAAATAGCATTTTACCAGAAGCAGGTTTCACCTGCGGTAAACGAACTTTGTTATCGGGTAGATTACAAATCACAACCCATAGTCAATGAATCACGTGCCGGACTGGAACTGGACAACCGGATATGGGAAATGGCTCTGGGAGCACGAAACCTAAAACAGCCTGCCTGCTGGATGGACAATCTGGAAGTGGACTCTGTGACTTACCAACCCGAAACAGACATCACCTGGCAGCCACTTTACGGTGAACGTAGCAATATACGCGATCATTACCGGACCGGCACCCTTTATCTCTCCAAAAAAGATAACTCCGGCTACCGGCTCAATATTGAAGTGCGTGCCTATAATGAAGGAGTGGCTTTCCGCTATTTCTTCCCGGAACACCCGAAGGCTATCTTTCATAAAGTAGTAGGTGATCTCACAGAATATACCTTACCGGCAGGTACAAAAGCATGGACCGAACAATGGGCACAAGCTTTCTTCGAATACCTGAACATTGATGATATCAAACATCCGGTAGAACGTGCCCTTACTCTGGAACTCCCGAATGGCAAATGGGCCGCACTGGCAGATGCCGACGTAGACGATTGGTGTTTGACCAAGTACCTTGCCTCCACAGACAAGAAGAACACACTGACTTCTGTAATGTATAGCCCCGTGGATGTGGTGACTTATTATGCCACTCCCTGGAAGATAGTCATGGCAGCCGACAAACCGGGTGAATTGCTGGAACACAATGATATCATCCAAAATTTGAATCCGCCGTGTGAAATTGCTAATGCCGCCGCATGGGTGAAGCCTGGCAAAATTATGCGTGAAACCAGCATCACAACTCAAGGAGCCATTGCAACCATCGATTTCTGTGCAGCACACAATATCCCGTATATGCTTTTCGACTGGCAATGGTATATGCCCTGTACTTCACATGACGGGGATGCCACAAAAGTGGTTGCCAAACTGGATATGCCCCGTGTAATAGCTTATGGTAAGGAAAAAGGAGTTGGTATCTGGGTGTACGTAAACCAGCATGCACTCATGAAGCAAATGCGTGAACTTTTCCCATTGCTTCGCGAATGGGGAATTGTCGGAGTGAAATCCGGTTTCGTACAATACGCCAGCCATCGCTGGGCAACCTGGATGCACGACATGGTTCGCTTGGCGGCAGAAAATCATCTGCTGATGAATATCCATGATGAATATCGCCCTTCAGGTTTCAGCCGTACTTATCCGAATTTATTAACTCAGGAAGGCATTTGTGGAAACGAAGAATTTCCCGATGCAACTCATAATGTCACGCTCCCCTTCACTCGTATGATAAACGGTGCAGCCGACTATACGATCTGTTATTTCGACAAACGGCTGAAAACAACTCATGCTCATCAACTGGCAGCATCCCTCGTGTTCTACAGCCCTCTGCAAACTATCTTCTGGTATGACAAACCATCGTTCTATCACGGAGAACCGGAAATAGAATGGTTTGAGAACTTGCAAACCGTATTCGACGATACGAAAGTATTGGATGGCGCTCCCGGCAAAAACATAACAATGGCACGCCGGAAAGGTCAGGAATGGTTTGTTGCAGCAATGACCAACAATGAAGGTTCTGAAGAAGAAATTCCTCTCACGTTCCTCGATAAAGAAAAGAATTACCTCGCCTGCATCTATACGGATGGAGGAGAAAAGATAAAAACAAGTACACAGGTAAAATGTACTTATCTGCTTGTCAATGCTTCACAAACCATGAAGTTCCAGCTGAAACCCAGTGGTGGGGCTGCCATACGACTGGTACCTATAGACAGGCAGGAAATGAAGAAGTATAAAAGGTACAAAGGAGAAAGATTATAAAATATGATATTCCATTGAGTGAATAAACAGATTCGCTCGTATTAATAGGCAAATAACGCATTAAGATTATTTTCAGTAGATAAAGGTAAGAGTTTGTATAGGTAAAATCTTTGTTTTCAGGATATTTAAAAAGGTAAATAAAAAGATGAAAAAGATATTTCTGCTTACGACATTGCTATGCGCTGCCTGTTGGCAGGCGGAAGCCCAATATGTATCCAAAGCCTGGGTATCTGACCAGAAGGATGGTACATACATCAATCCGGTGCTGCATGCCGATTATTCCGATCCGGATGTCTGCGCGGCAGGTGAAGATTTTTATATGACGGCTTCCAGCTTCGGATGTGCTCCTGGTTTACCCATTCTCCATTCCAAAGACTTGGTTAACTGGAAATATGCAGGCTATGCGTTGAAACAGATAGAACCCATCGAGTTCTTCAATGCTCCCCAGCATGGAAAAGGTGTTTGGGCACCATCCATCCGCCATCATAATGGAGAGTTTTATATCTATTGGGGAGATCCGGATCATGGCATCTTCATGGTAAAGACCAAAGATCCGGCCGGAGAATGGGAGAAACCGATATTGGTAAAAGTCGGTCGTGGCATGATAGACCCTGCTCCACTATGGGATGAAGATGGAAAAGTATATCTGGTACACGCATGGGCAGGAAGTCGTGCCGCACTGAACAGTGTTATCACAATTTGTGAGATGAATGCAGAAGGAACAAAAGTGATCAGTGGTTCGGTACTGGTCTTTGATGGTAATGATGGAATCAACCATACAATTGAAGGCCCCAAACTCTATAAGCGGAACGGCTACTACTACATTTTTGCTCCGGCAGGAGGAGTGGCAACCGGATGGCAGTTAGTATTGCGTTCACGGAATATATACGGCCCTTATGAAAAGAAGATTGTCATGGCACAAGGTTCTACCGACATCAATGGTCCTCATCAAGGTGCATGGGTTGATACACAGACAGGGGAATCCTGGTTCGTTCACTTTCAGGATAAAGCCATGTACGGGCGTGTCGTTCACCTGAATCCGATGAAGTGGGTAAACGACTGGCCTGTAATTGGAGAAGATAAGGACGGCGATGGTTGTGGCGAACCCGTAACCCGTTATAAAAAGCCCAATGTAGGCAAGAATTACCCGGTAGAAACACCTGCGGACAGCGACGAGTTCAATACCCGCCAGTTAGGACTACAATGGGAATGGCATGCCAATTATCAGGATACATTCGGATATACTTCCGACCTGGGATTCATCCGTATTTACGGACATATTCTCTCCAAGAACTTTGTGAATTTCTGGGAAGTACCGAACCTTTTATTGCAGAAATTCATGGCAGAAGAGTTCACAGCAACTACCAAACTAAAAGTTTCCGCCAAAATGGACGGACAGCAATCCGGATTGATTGTGATGGGCTGGGACTATTGCTACCTCGGAGTAGAGAAAGAGTGCGATAAATTTATACTGAAGCAAGTGACCTGCAAAGATGCAGAGCAAAAGACACCCGAAACAGTTACTCGCCTGGCAGAATTACCTGTCAGCAGAAAGTACGAAGCAGGGTTGTTACCCAACTACGAAAGAGACATCTATCTACGCGTAAAAATAGAAAAAGGCGGTATCTGCCACTTCTATTACAGCCTGGATGGTAAGAAATATAAAGCAATAGGTATACCTTTCACAGCCCGTCAGGGAAAATGGATAGGTGCCAAAGTAGGGCTATTCAGTACCACTCCTTATGGTAAGGAACGGGGATGGGTAGATGCCGACTGGTTTCACATAGATAAATAAAAAGACTGATTATATGAAAACAAAAGAACTACTGTTCGGTGCATGCCTGTGCATGTTTACAGCTTGCAACATGCCCGAGAAAGGAATGGATGTGGATGTATATGAGGCGCTGGATTACTGTGACGCCCAGGTACAACGCACTTTAACAGAACTAAAAGCGGCAGAAGGTACTATCGACTACTCGATGATGCCCCGTAACATCATGGACAGCCTCAACACCTGGCATTGCCGAAAAGCAACAAAGGATGAATGGTGCAGTGGCTTCTGGCCGGGAGTTTTATGGTATGATTACGAATATACCGGTAAAGCAGCCATAAAGGAGGAAGCAGAGAAATTCACCGAACCGTTGAAGTTCCTGTCACAGATTCCGGCATACGACCATGACCTGGGTTTTCTGATCTTTTGCAGCTATGGCAATGGATATCGGTTGACACATAACCCGGAATACAAACAAGTGATTCTGGACACAGCAGATTCACTGGCAACTTTGTTCAGACCTCGTGCAGGTACTATACTTTCATGGCCACGCAATATAGAAATGTTCGGTGGACACAATACTATCATGGATAATATGATAAACCTGGAAATGCTTTTCTGGGCTGCCAAGAACGGAGGAAATCCATATCTGGCAGATATAGCCGTGTCGCACGCCGATAAGACTATGAAATATCAGTTCCGTCCCGACTACACTTCCTATCATGTCGCTGTCTATGATACTTTGACGGGCGACTTCATAAAAGGAGTTACACATCAGGGATATGCAGACAATACCATGTGGGCACGCGGACAGGCGTGGGCTATCTATGGATATACAATAGTTTACCGGGAAACGTTAGATCCGCGGTATCTGGATTTCGTACAGAAAGTAACAGATGTATATTTGGAAAGATTACCGGAAGACTATGTGCCTTACTGGGATTTTGATGACCCCAATATCCCGAATGTCCCACGTGATGCCTCCGCTGCAAGTGTAACCGCATCCGCATTGCTGGAACTCTCCACATATCTGCCCGGTAAAAAAGGGGATGAATATAAGGATGCCGCTATAAAAATGTTGGCAAGCCTGAGTTCGGACAAGTATCAATGCGGCAAAAGCAAGCCGGCATTCCTCCTCCACTCCACCGGACACTTACCGAATAATTCAGAAATAGATGCCGCCATCATTTATGCAGACTATTATTATATCGAAGCCTTGGTTCGATTGAAGAACTTAATTGAAAATAAAGCTGTCATATAGAAGCAACGCTATCCCCTCTTACTGTTTTGGTTTGAGGGGAAGCGTAAACCAAAATGTAGAACCTTCTCCCAATTTAGAATTCACTCCGATTTCGCCTCCCATATTCTGAATAATGAGCTGGCAAATAGGCAAACCTAAACCAGTGCCCTGCTTAAAGCTATCCAACTTGATGAAACGTTCGAATATAAGATGGAGTTTATCTTCCGGAATACCAGTTCCCGTATCAGTTACATAATAATAGATGTCTTTTTCACGCACTTCATAGCCATAGCAGATGCTGCCGGTCGATGTAAATTTACAAGCATTAGTCAGGAAGTTCAAAACCAATTGTTGAAGTCTGTTTTTCTCTGAATAAACAACATAATCATCCGGCATCCCCGGCTCAAAAATCAGATCAACCCCATCCTGCAAACGAGACTCAACAACTCCCTTCAAGGTTGCTAGCACTCCATTTAATCCAAATTCCGAATAATACAAATCAAGAACTCCGGCCTCAATCTTGGATAAGTCCAGAACATCATTGATAAGTTGCAGCAAGATTCCATTATTCTTCTCTATGATGCTGACATACTCCTTCTTCTCTTCTTCATCTTCAGTCATAGCCAATATACTGGAGAAGCCAATAATTGCATTCAACGGAGTGCGGATTTCATGACTGATATTAGCAAGAAAGGCAGATTTCAGACGGTTGGACTCTTCCGCACGCTCTTTGGCAGCAATCAGTTCACGCTCTGCCGCCTTACGCTCCGTAATAAACAATGATGACCCCACCACGATCAAAGGGTTTCCCTTTTCATCATATTGTTCAACAAAAGCACGTGCTTCCATCCAGTCTTCCGAATCGTACGTTTTACCCGGACGATGGACACGATATTCTTCTTTAATTCTAGCAACTTTATTAGCGCGTACATCTTTAAATATTTGTCGGATACGTTCTCTGTCTTCTTCACAAACAAAAGTGAGATAGTCGCTAATATCGGTCGTATAGGTCATTTCCGAAACTTCTTTTTTACCCTGTTCTATCGGTTTGTAAGAACTATATGTGATTTCATCCGTCCGTAAATCCCATTGCCAGGGTAGTAAATCAACAACCTCCAATGCCATAGCCATTTTGGAGTGAGTGAAGCGTTGATTCTGTTCAACCAACTGAAGTCGTTCCAGAATCTTATTTCGCCGAAGTTGGAAAAAGAGAACAACTAACAATAAAACAATACTGCCTACTACCAAGGCAGACTGGTACTTTTCGAGGAAGGTAGGAGGAGCATTCAAATAAACCGTCCCCGGAGGACAGTTTTTAGGAGACAAGCCAAAATCCACCATGTAAGGATAGTTAAAAAGAACCATGGGCTTCGGATTATAATATGGAATATCCCACGCTTGCTTGCCATCAGCTACAGCATTAATCATCTTCACAATTTCCTCACAGTACAGGTTCATATCATATACACACCCTCCTATTATAGTCCCATCTTCTTCAATACTTGAAATAGAAGAAGATAATGCAAAAAACGGACAAGGCAATGTAGAATTGGCAATCACCTTATAAGAGTTTGCCATCATAAGCATATTACCCGCAAACATTCGTTTGTGGAACCATGAAGCAAATAGAATACCTGTTTCCTCCGGAACCACTTGTCGCAGTGTATCCAGCAACTGATCCGGGCTCCATGTACCAGCCGACAGAAACTTATAATCAAGATCCGGATATTCCGTCTTAATCAATTCAGAAAGTTGCTGATCATAATCAATATCCCGGTCAGTCTGATCACCAATCAACAGCAGACTCTTCATTGCCGGAATCATACGACGCATCAACTGGACACTTTCGGGAATAAAAGCACGCGCACCCAGAAAGGTCATATTATACTCTTTACGCAAATCATTCAGGTAAATGCGATCTTTTTGTGGAACAACCTGATTATACATATAAGTGGAATCGGGTCCAATATACCTGCTCTCAGCACATACTATCAAAGATATATCTCCCCAATGTTTACGTATTTCATCCCGTAATATCAAAGGAGCATTTCCCAGCATCAATACTGCTTTAGGTGGATTATTGCCATAAGTTGAAAAAAGATTTTCTTTATATTGATTCAGTATCTCAGGGGTTTCTATTGTCAGAATATTCATATACTCTACTTTCATACTCACATCTCTCCGGTCATACTCTTTTTGCATGATATGTGAAATGATGGTCTGACTCCATGGAGCACCCGATACATAACTACTGATAATCAGCAAATCCGTACCGGAAATCTCTTTTTTATCCTCAGCCGATACCGAAGAAGAGAAATATAATAAGAAGATACACAAAAGGCACTTTATATACAGAAGTATTCTCATGATTTCGCAATTAGTCTTTTAGACTAACAAGTCAAGAATCGCTTTTGTTCAAAAATGGCAATTTTTTCCTTAGGAAATCAAATTCATGTAAGAAAAACATTTACATTTGTATTCAATAACAATCACAAAATTATATATTATGAAAAGGTTAACCTACTTATTTGTTTGCTCACTTGCAATAGGAAGCATTGCCGCTTGTAAACAAGCATCTAAATTCCATATTATCAACGGAATAATATATGACGCTACTATGAATAACATTACCTTGATAACCGGCAAAGGAGATACAGTCAATATCAGTACAATGGATGCCAATAGGGATAAAGTATGCGGAGTATTGTTGGAAGACAGTGTAGAAGTGGTTTGCATCAAAGAAAATATTGGAGGAAAAGAAATCTTAAAAGCTGCTGAACTGATAATCATTAAAAAATAATTCAATAAACAGCAATGGGAGTGTTGCTTATTCACTCCCATTGCTGTTTTATTCTCTATTCATCAACCGATGTTCCGCCATGTGTTCATACTTCGTATCCGGACGCCCATAATTAGCATAAGGATAAATAGAAATACCACCGCGTGGAGTAAAAATGCCTGTAACCTCAATATATTTAGGATTCATTAGTAGAATCAAGTCTTTCATTATAATATTCACACAATCTTCGTGGAAAGCACCATGATTGCGAAAGCTGAAAAGGTAAAGTTTCAGACTCTTGCTTTCCACCATCTTAATATCAGGAATATAGCTGATACGGATCTCCGCAAAATCCGGCTGCCCTGTTATGGGACACAAACTGGTAAACTCCGGACAATTGAAACGTACCCAGTAATCATTTCCCGGATGCTTATTATCAAAAGCCTCCAATACTTCAGGTGCATAATCCTGTTTATATTCAGTCTTTCTTCCCAAAAGGGATAATTGGTCTTTCAATTCACTCATAATATAAAGTTTTAGCATTTATGACTTAAATACTTCTCTAATCCTTCACGGCGTAACTTACATGCTGGACAATGTCCGCAGCCATCCCCCGGAATACCATTATAACAAGTCAGGGTTTTATTGCGTATCAAGTCAAGTACTCCCAATTTATCTGCCAATGCCCAGGTTTCAGCTTTATCGATCCACATCAGCGGAGTATGAATTACAAACTGTTCATCCATAGCCAGGTTCAAGGTCACATTGAGCGATTTGATAAAGGCATCCCGGCAATCGGGATATCCACTAAAGTCAGTTTGCGACACTCCCGTCACAATATGATTGATGTCATGTTCACGAGCATACACGGCAGCAATACTTAAGAAGAATAAATTGCGCCCCGGTACAAACGTATTAGGAAAACTATCCGTCGGCTTTTCCTGATCCATTACCATGGTAGTATCCGTCAAAGAATTATGTCCCAACTTACCGATGAACGATACATCCATTACTTCAAACTCCACATCGGCATCACGAGCTATTTCCCGTGCCAGTTCCACTTCCTTCTCATGTTTCTGTCCGTACAAAAAGCTCAGGGCAACCACTTTTCTGAATTTACGTTTTGCCCAAAACAGACAAGTAGTAGAATCTTGTCCACCACTAAAAACGACTAATGCAACTTCTTTATTCACGCTATTTTAAATATCTTTGATTTTCAATACATTATAGGAAATATCCTCATCATACACATCGCTACCGTCTATCCGTTTAATAGCTGCTACTACACGGATAGTGACCGGAAGAATCAATACTTCATACAAGGATTTCAATACGATCTGAATACACATCATTACAAGCAATTCACGCCAGGCAATAATGCCACCAAAAGCTACTGGGAAGAATATAATAGAATCCGCCGTCTCCCCTACTATTGTCGACCAAATAGCACGGGCAGAAAAGTTTCGTCCACCACTTGCCACTTTCATACGGCTCATGACATAAGCGTTGAGAAATGAACCTACCAAAAACGCGGTCAGACTTGCTACAACAATACGCGGTGCCATCCCAAAAACAAAATTGAAATGGGCTTCTCCTTCCCAAAACGGTGCAGCCGGTAGTGCAACGGCTATCAAGCCAAGCATTACCACAAAGAAGTTCATGGCAAAACCACTCCAGATAATAAGACGTACTTTACGGAAGCCCCACACCTCAGCAATGCAATCGTTTATAATATAAGAAATAGGAAAAACCAATAATCCGGCTGTAACGGTTATACCAAAAACCTGAATAACCTTGGTTTCAAGAAGATTAGCTGCAATCAGGCAAACATTAAATAAAATACCCAGCAGCATAAAAGGTACAGATACTTTTTGCTTCATAAATCCTGTTTTTTACGTGGTGTTCTAGAATACACGACCGCTATTCACGGCATCTTACATTTTAATCCGGGTGCAAAGATACGATAAGTTTCTAAAACAGACAAACATTCCTTATTTCCGGAATAAATACATTCGCTTTAATATTCGAACCGTGCCAAGTCCGTGTTTGCTCCGTATCTATACAGACGGACCAGACACGAAGTTGGTACGGGCTTGGTACGGACTTGGTACGGGCTTGGTATAGACCGGGTACTATTAAGATGAAACAGTAACACCTCTAATAATTAAGCGAAAAGAATCACTGATCCGCTAACTCCTCCAATGAGTAAACATTATACTTTTTAACTAAAAGCAGAGAAAAGCATAGCCCATTCATCCCATCATTCATTTCAATTTGAAGGGCAAAATTAGTTAACGAACTTTAAAAACAAAACTAAAACAAAGAAATATACGAACATAAAACAGCACAATATCCAACATAACAACGTGATTATAAAACATATAGCACCAGAATAACATATTTTTCAAATATGCAAGCAAGTTGCATCTAAATCAATATTTTATTCACGCAAGTTTCTTAAGCAAATAAAACGACATATAACAGTTATTAATATAGTTCGCCATTTATTTTAAGTAATGAAAATACGAATTATATTTGGAGTAGCAAGATCAGACAAGACATAAAATAACTTCTGATTCAGAATGCTACAACACCTTAATTTATAATATCAACCTAAGAAAAACAAATGCTTATGAAAAAGGAAACAATGCACCCAGACATTCTATTGTCCATCTCATTTTCTATCTAGTTTATTTAATATTCCAATTTAGCTTTAAACAAAAATCATCAAATCATGAATGAAAATCGCGAACGAGGAACACTACATTACAAATTCCTCACCACTATTGCCATTGTAGCTTTACTAATAGGAAGCAATACCGCCCTGGCAATCGGTACTAATTCAGAAGGTTTATCTGAAGTTGCAGAACAGCTACAATCGCAAGTCATCAATGGTACGGTAACAGATCAGACAGGCGAACCTGTTATCGGAGCAAGTGTTCTGGAAAAAGGAACAAACAATGGTATTATTACCAATATAGATGGTAAATTCTCTCTTACCGTGAAAAGAGGTGCTACTTTGGTAATCTCTTTCGTCGGATATAAGACACTGGAAGTAAAAGCAACACCCAAGATGGAAATCACGCTGACAGAAGATTCCGAATTACTGGAAGAGGTAGTAGTAGTTGGCTATGGAGTTCAGAAAAAGAAATTGGTTACCGGAGCTACGGTACAAGTGAAAGGTACTGATATCGCAAAGCTAAATACAACGGATGTTCTGGGCGGTCTGCAAAGTCAGGCACCTGGTATAAATATCACATCAAACGGCGGTTTCCTCGGACAGGGATTTAAAGTCAATATCCGCGGTCTCGGAACCAATGGTAATTTTTCTCCTTTATATGTAGTAGATGGAGTAGTCAACGGCAGCATAGATGGTCTAAGTCCTGCCGACGTTGAATCTATCGATGTACTAAAAGATGCCGCATCTGCTGCTATCTATGGTTCACGTGCCGCCAATGGCGTTATTCTCATCACTACCAAGCAAGGCAAAACAGGTAACTTTGAGGTTACTTACGATGGTTATTATGGTATTCAGAATCTTCCTAAAATCGCCACCCTGCTGAATGCTAAGGAATATATGATGATAGAAGATGAAATGCACATGATGGATGGTACTTCACTTCTGAACTGGGAGAAATGGTTACCGGCAGCCGATTATAAAGCTATTCAGGAAGGAACCTGGAATGGTACCAACTGGATAAAAGAGATCTTAAATAATGATGCTCCTATCCAAAGCCATTCATTGAACTTCACCGGAGGTACAGAACGTTCCAACTTCTCTATCGGTTTTACCTACTTCAATCAGGAAGCTACTATGGGAGCCCCCGGTCGCATTGCCAGTATGGACAGATACAATGCACGTATCAACTCTAATCATATTGTCAAAAAGATAGGGAACCTTGATGTCCTCAAAATTGGGCAGACTCTTAATTACAAGTACCAGCAGACTGCAGGTTCTTTTGCCACCACTGGCATTTACTGGAATGGTACACGTGATATGTTAACTACTCCCCCATTGATGCATGCCTATAACAGCAAAGGAGAGTACTACTTATACGATGATGCACAAGAAGAAGGATATGGGGAAAACACCACAAATCCAATAGCTTATATGGATTACTACACAAGTCATGCCTTAAGCAAAAGCCATTACTTACAATCCAGTTTTTATGCAGAGCTGCAACCAATCAAGAATTTACGAATCAAATCACAGTTCGGATACATCTTGTCAGCTTCAAGTTATCGTTCTTATATCCCCAGCTATCGCCCGCTAAGTCAAAGCCTGACGACACAAGAAGACAGGGTAACTCAGTCCATGTCACTCAACCACCGCTGGTCCTGGGAAAATACAGCCAGCTATAATTTCACTCTTAAAGACCATCATTTTGACGCAGTAATCGGGCAGAGTCTTGAAAAATACGGAATGGGTGACTCCATGAGTGCCAATGCAGAAGGTTCTGAATTCTCAGACTTTAAACATGCATATCTGAGCAACATAAAGTACGATGATAAAAATAAAATTAAAACTTTAACAGGAGCTCCCGGTGCAGCCGGTCAAATGGCTTCCTTCTTTGGTCGTATAAACTACAACTATAAAGAAAAGTACATGGCAACCGCCATTATGCGTGCGGATGGTTCTTCTATTTTTGCCCGCGACCATCGATGGGGATATTTCCCGTCTTTCTCGGCAGGTTGGGTCGTTACAAACGAAAGTTTCATGCCAGAGCTCAATTGGCTGGATTTCTTAAAACTGCGTGCATCCTGGGGACAGAATGGTAATAACGCCGTAAACACCTTTGAATACATTTCACGTATCACTGCCAACAACGGTAATGGAGGTTATTCATTCGGCGACTCCATGGATCAGGTTTCTATTGGTTCCTACGCATATAAGCTGACTAATCCGGATCTTTCATGGGAAACCCAGGAACAGCTCAACATAGGCCTCGATGCACGATTCTTCAATGGTCGTCTGGCACTCGAATTCGATTGGTATAAAAGGTTAACCAAAGACTGGCTTATTACCCCACCCGTACTCTATTCATTCGGTTCAAGTCCGGCTGCCATCAATGGTGGAGTTATTCGGAATACCGGATTTGAAATCGGCCTCCACTGGAACGATAACATAGGTAAGGACTGGAATTATGGTATCAATCTGGCTCCGGCATTCAATAAAAACAGAATTACCGAACTTCCCAATGAAGATGGTATCCTCCATGGACCGTCGGGCAATTTATGGAATGCATCTGACGAATGTGCACGCGGAGAAGTTGGAAAACCTTTAGGATATTTTTATGGCTACAAGAGTCTTGGTATTTTCCAGAACCAAAAACAAATAGACGAATATAAAGGTGCTAAAGAAAATGGTGCTCAAACACAACCGGGAGATGTGATCTGGGCAGATATTGATAAGAATGGAATCATTGACTCGAATGACCGTACAGAAATTGGTAATCCTCACCCGGACATGACACTTGGATTCTCTTTCAATGTCAGCTGGAAAATGATTGACCTATCGGTTACGACTTATGGAGCCTTCGGCCAGCAAATACTTAAATGCTACCGGGATTATGCCAGTTCTCCATTGCAGAACTTTACCACAGACATCCTGGAACGTTGGCACGGAGAAGGAACTTCTAACAAGTTACCACGCCTGGCAAGCACTGGTGGAAGTAATTGGTCTAAAGTTTCCGATATTTATGTAGAGAATGGAGATTATCTCAAAATCAAGAATATCACTATCGGAGTTGATATCAAGAAGATTTTCAAGAAAATCCCTCTGCAGCAGCTCAGACTTTATGCTACAGTCCAGAACTTATACACCTTTACCGGATATTCAGGTATGGATCCCGAAATCGGTTATGGTAGTGATTTTGGTTGGGTACAGGGCATAGATTTAGGATACTATCCGGAAGCCCGCACATGTATGCTCGGTTTAAATGTCAAATTCTAATAATATGAAAATATGAAAAAACTAATATATATACTATCTGCACTTTTCATACTCACGTCATGTGAAAATTTCCTTGACACTGAGTTACTTACAGATAAAACAACAGAGAACTTTCCGGAAACGGAGAAAGATGCCAACCAAATGTTGACGTCTATCTATGCAAAGTTATTGTTTGAAGATCCTGAAACATCTTCAGAATACTATACAGCCCAATTGGCCAGTGATGATTGCTTAGGCGGTAATCTCTCTTATTCCGGTAATTGCGCCACAAACTTCTTGCTTTATCAAGGAAGCTTGAACAGCAGACTTGGTATCTGGGACCGTTGTTATCAACTCATCAATCGTGCCAACAACACGATTAACACGCTTGATAACGTAAAAAGCTGGTCAAGTGAATCTGAACGTTTACGTCACTTTGGCGAAGCTTATTTCCTCCGGGCATGGACCTACTATGAATTAGTAAAGATATTCGGCGGCGTTCCCCTTCGTACCACGATTGAAGCTGTAAACCTCCCGCGAGCATCCGTTGACGAAGTATATGCCTTGATTGCCTCTGATATAAAGAATGCAATTGAGATGATGCCTAACCAGATATATCCGGCCGGGAATGCCATGGCAGGTCATGCTACCAAGTATGCAGCCGAAGCACTTGCAGCGCGAGTATTCCTGTTCTATACCGGACGTTATGACAAGAAGACTTTACCTCTGACACCTGAAGGCGAAATCACAAAAGAACAAGTCATCAGTTGGTTGGAAGACTGCATAGACCATTCCGGACACAACCTAATTTCCGATCAACGCAATCTATGGGGTTATACGAACTCTGCCACTAACAGCACCAGCTCCAAGAAGCAATATGCATACGCAGTGAAGCATAAACTCGCTTGGGATGGCAATTCTTCTATCGAAACACTCTTTGCCAACAAGCACAACCTAACCTCCACATGGACCTACACATGGTTTGCCAATACGTGTGCAATGTTCTACTCCCCTTCCGGTGACGATGCTGACTGGAAAGAAGAAAGTTATCCGTTCAACTTTGGTTGGGGCGCAGGCCCGGTATCTCCCAGTATGGTTCAGGACTGGAAAGAGTGGTCTAAACAACAAACATTCCTGGATGGATATACTGAAGACCCGCGTATTTCCGGTTCTATTTGGTCATACAAGGCTATGGACCCCAACAATGAAGGAAATGTTTTGGCAGACTTCCGTTTAGATGATTCGGAACCCGCATATACCGTTTCTTACCGCTATTACGAGCAAACCGGATATTTCAACAAGAAATACATCAATATCAATGCATATAATAGCAACGGAGTACTCGAAGCTTTTGGAAAAACATTACATCCGGGCATATCCAGCCAGACTTCCCCGCAGTTACTGAATATTACCGATCTTATCCACATCCGCTTTGCCGATGTACTGCTGATGCATTCCGAATTGAAAGGAGATGCAACCGGTTTGAACAGAGTACGTCAACGTTCCCACTTGGCTCCTATCTCATACACGCTGGATGCACTTAAACAGGAACGTCGTTGGGAATTTGCTTTCGAATCCATCCGTTGGTGGGATCTGCTCCGCTGGTCCGGTCCAAGTCTGGAAGAAGCAGGAAATGCGCTAAACCGCCAGACAGGCTTTGAGGTTATCAATGCCGCCGCTCTTACGCCTATGGTCAAGTATGATTATAAGAAGCGTCTACAGCAAACCCAAGGTTACTGGCCTATACCTCAAATAGAAATAGACCGTTCCAATGGTGTACTCGAGCAAAATCCGGGCTGGGGACCTGATGCACAATTCAGTGATTGGACAAAAATGTAATGCCATTTAAAATCTCAATGATATGAAAACATTAAAAGCAATACTATTATTATTCGCAGCAATGGCTATAGTCACAGCCTGCGACCCTATGGAAGATGAATCCTTACGTGATAAATATATTACTAATGCCGGAGATCCTATCAGCAAGGAAGAGCTGAATAACATATTATCCGTTACCCAGCCTATTCCCAACCAGGATGACGCTGTAGAAGGAGATCAATATGTAGTACTCAAAAACAACCGTCCTGAATTGGGAGGTATCTGGCACTATGGAGTCGGCACAAAGATTACCGGCAGCGATAATGATACGATCATATATGGTGCCAACGGAACTTATGAAATCTACTATGAAGCACTCTCCAACGGAAAGATTGTAACCAGTGATATCTTTACCGTGACAGTCACCAATGTGTTTGACGAATGGATGGGCCTTTTTACCGGAGCCAAAGACAAAGCAGATGCCGATGCAACCAAAGCATGGGGATTCCGCGAAGTAAAGTGGGGATCGGTCTGCAACATGGGAGCACATGGCGGATGGAAATACACCAGTGCAGGATATACTCCTGAATCTAATTTTGCATGGTGGGGATCAGCAAATCTTGCACAAGCAGGAGATCAGAGAATAGTATTCGAAATACAAGATACTAAGTTGAAGACCTATGACAAAAGTGGTAAATTAGTGAACGAAGGAACGTTTAACTTCGACCATGAACAACCGGAAGAATTGGTTCAAGGCAGACTTACCACCAATATCCCCGTTATCGGAAGCAATTATGATGACCTCGGCCAAAGTAAGGGAAAAAACAATGTATTCTGGATACTTACATTGACTGATGAATATATCACTCTGTATCACCCGCAGAAATACACAGGTGGAGGTGACTGGGACGACTATGGTTGGTATGTATATTATGAATCCAAAGAATAATGCCTTATGAAAAAGATTATATTTATTGTAATAGCTATTATATTAGGACTAAGTTCCTGTCACGATGACGACTACATAACCGGTGTACCCAGTTTTGGGCCTCCGGAAGTGAACAACATGGCAGATAGAGTAAATGGACGCGTCGCATTAGGTTATGTGACCTACTATGGCACAATGCTTCCTGACCCCACTTACATGACGCATATCAATTATGCTTTCGCCGAACTTTATGTTAAGAACAATGTCTATCAGAAGTTTGACTTGCAAGGTGACAAGGAACGTTTCAATCAGGTGAAGAAGTTAAAAGAAAGAAATAGCAATTTAAAGATATTACTCTCTTTTACAAATAGTGTCTCTAATTCGGGTAATTCCCAGGACGGAGGTTTCTCCGCCCTGGCAAAGAGCCCCGAAATGCGCAAACAATTCGCCCAGGATTGCAAGAAGTTCGTTCAGCAGGAAGGCATAGACGGTATCGATATTGACTGGGAATTTCCCGGCATGACTTTCGGCAGTAACGCCTACGACCCGTTGGTTGACGTAGAGAATTTCACTCTGTTAATGAAAGATCTGCGCGAAACTCTATCAAGTTCCACTTTACTGACCTACGCCGGGTATTGCAAGAACAAGCAACCGCAAGGAGCAGGATGGAAGTATATCGATGTGAAAGCTGTAGACCCCTATGTGGACTTCGTCAACATTATGACATACGACTTAGTGGGCGCCCCCGGTCATCAATCACCATTGAATAAACCAAGTGCCACCTGGGATTGCCAGCGCTCTGTTAACGAATATCTGAGTGCCGGTGTACCTGCCAATAAATTAGTCCTGGGTATTCCATTCTATGGAAGAGCACATTTCAACTCCGGTGGTTCTATCAATTACAGAGACATTGTCGACTTAAGTGCGGGCGAAGGCTATGCCATTGATAATTGGGATGAAGAAGGCAGTGTTCCATACGTTACTAAGAGCGGAATATTCTACTGTGGTTATGACAATCCCCGAAGTATTGCCGCAAAAGGTACATGGCTTTTAGGATTAGGCATGAAAGGTATGATGTTCTGGGACTACGATGGTGATGATAACCAGGGAACACTGCGCAATGCACTCTGGAATGCCGTAATGCAGGAAGACAAAGACGCCCAATTACATGACTTCATAAACAATTCGGATGGTTACAAAGCACTCGTCACCAGTTGCGACAAGATAATCAGCACCGGTCAATATATGGCGGGAACACTGATAGAGGAAACCACGACCTATCCTAATTACGAAGGATACCCAGTTAAGCTCTACGAGTACTCAACCGGCAAGGATGTACAAACCGGCGTTCAGAAAAAAGGCAAGGTATACATGCTCAATCCTACAGCCGAAAAACTTGCAACCTGGATTGCAACTGCCGTATGGAAAGCAAAAGGTGACACCGATACGGATGCGATGGCAGCGGTACTGAAACATATACAATTACAATCAGGAGCTCAGTTCCCGGTATGCGGCATTGTATATGAAGATATGGACAACTCAGGATATTATCCTTATCTCTTCAAGGACGGGGTCACCGTGTATGCAGCAGACCGTTCCAAGTGGGCTACCGAAGATTCTGCCCATCCGGGAAATTACAGTTGCACGGACGATCAACTCAACTACGATGTTAAGGTAACCAACAATGACCTGAACACATATACCGGGACCTATGCCCGTATTTGCGGTACCCTGCGTGAAGATTATAAAGCATACGGCGGCACCGTTGATGTAGGAACAAGTGATTCTAAAGAGACCCGCAGCATTAAGTGGCTCGATGTGGTACGCGACCTTTATAAGGAAGCTTGGAACTCCAATGAAAACAAACTGATTACAGCATGGGCCAAAGCAAACTTGTAATACTCTAACTTAACACGGATACAGGAGGTTGTTCCACCCACCGGATGATTTTGCGATCTTCATTCATGAGTGAAAAATATATAAATGGAGCAACCTCCTTTTTCTAAAGATAACAGAAAAGACAGACCGATATGAATAAACATTTCTTTTATCTTATCTTACTATTTTGCATCAGCAGTTGTCAGCCGATAACGAAAAAAATGATGAATATCGAAGGAGTGGTATCTTCGGAATATAACGGGCAAATCATACATTTGGTTCCACGCCCCCATCCCACTCCGGAAACAGTAGATTCTGCCTATATTGTAAACGGAACTTTTTCCTTTTCCATTCCGGCAGATTCCGCTATTTACGATATTGTTATCAGCAGGCGAGCAAATGCACCTATACAACGTCTGCTCGTTGTGGCAGAAGAAGGAACGCTGCATGCCAACATGGGTATGAATAGTTCCGGTACCGGCACTCCACTCAATAACCAACTACAACACTGGAAAGAACAAATGGAATCTGCCGGTGAAAAAGCGGCCTTACTATCGCAGAAAATCAATAAAAATAAGAAAGACAATGCCATTACAGCAATCCTGAAGAAACAAAGGGATAGCATCTACGAACGTTTTGGTGACTCTACGTTCTGTTTCATTAAACAGAATCTGAATCCGTTAGGAGGATACTTATTCATGACGCTTGAGCACATGTTCAATGAACAGCAAGCCAATGATTTAAAAAGACTTGGAATAGAAAAATGGAAACCCGAACCATGAGAAAACGAATAGATAATATCTTTGTCTCCCTATTCTTTATAGCCTGTTGGATATTCTTCTTTTACTTCTATCCATATCATCTGCACTATAAAGAACAGATAACATTATGCGTACTCCAACCGGACTTTCTACAAACGTACTTACAGAAACCGGCATTCCTGACCGAAATCTGTGGCGATTATCTTACTCAGTTTTTCCTGTGGACAGGTGGAGGAAGCAGCATATTAACCCTCACTTTTGTGTTCACCTGGCTGGGATTCCGGATAGCATTAGGTAAGACCGGCATCACCAGCCATGTATCCCTCTGGGCATTACTGCCCATAGTTGCCGAATGGGCGTTATCCTGCCATTTGGAATATCCCCTTTCCATGTCACTTGGACTGATGTGCAGCATCTGGGCATTCCTACTGTCAACATTGAGCGCACCAACACGGACGAGGGGAATACTCCACGTAGTTATGCTTACCATCCTCTATTGCACCGTAGGAGCACACTTCTTTGCATATGTCATTTTAGCCACAGTTTATGAGTGCAAGCACTTCAACAATTACAAGTTATCCTTCTTCCTGTTACTCATCTCCCTCCTCATACCTATCGGAGGTAGTTATTTCTATTTTTTAACTCCCCGCCAATCATACTTCTATCCATTGATAAGCGGCTACATGCTGCGTCAACCTTTTGTATTCCTCCTGACAGAAGGTTTTCTGTTACTCTCCCTCCTGCCGGTTTTTATTTCCCGGCAGTATAAGCAATGGATTGCACTATTTACAGTCCTTACCCTGGGTACAATTACCATAACCAAGGCATACAACGCCTCCGAAGAAAAAACACTCGCCTTTTCATCCGAAGCCTACTTCGGACACTGGGATAAGATAATCCGGCTCAACGAGGATAACTCCTACCCAACCTATCTCAGTGCCTACTATATCAATCTCGCTTATGCCCGCCAAGACAAGCTCTGCGATGAACTAATGCTACATTATCAGCCAGCTTTCCATGGACTTTTACTGCAAATCAACGAATCAACAGGCTATATATACGCCATGGCAAGTCCCGATGCCCTCATGGAATGCGGTGACATGGCACAAGCCCAGCACTCTGCCATGCTTGCTATGACATTTACCCCGCATCAGCGTTCTTCGCGCATGGTACGGAAACTGGCGGAAATTGCCATTATCAACGAAGATTATTCAGTTGCCCAGAAGTATCTACGCATGTTGTCCCATACTTCCTTGCACCGGAGCTGGGCAAGGGAACGATTGGAACTTATTAAATCCGGTCAATGTGATTCCATCCCTTACTGGGCCCATAAACGTCGGATGCTTCCGCAACAAGACACGTTGTTCTCCGCCAATCAATGGCGTACTTCACTGGTTAATTTAATCGAAAGTAATCCTCAAAACAAGATGGCTGCCGACTACCTCTTATGCTTCCACCTATTGAATAAAGATCTGCAGCTTTTCAAGAAGGATTATGACCGTTACTATTATCCGACATTCGGTTCGCTTCCATCCCGTCTCTATCAGGAAGCATTGATAGCATGTATGAATGAGAAAGAAAACCCGCAGGAACAACTGAAGCATTATCGCATCTCTGCTAAAGTTTACAAAGACTGTCTGCAATACCTCTCCATATACGAAGATGCCAAAGGAGACGGGCGGGCTTTGGAAAAGTTATTCGGAAAAACATATTGGTTCTATTACTATTATGCACAACTGAAACCATGAAAAGAGCTATCATCCTGTTCATTGTAACCCTGACGCTTTTCTCCTGTGGAAAACGTTCACTTCAGGATTACACCGACTGTCCCGAACAGCCGCTCCTGTTTCCTGACTATACAGATATCACCGTACCCTGCAACATCGCTCCGCTGAACTTCCAACTGGAAGGTGCGGCAAACCTCTCCGTTATTATCCGGGGAAAGAAAGAGTATCAATTCGACAGCCAGTCCTACAGGCTTCAGTTCCCCATAAAGAAATGGAAAAAGATGCTTGCGGATGAAAAAGGGGATACACTGTCTGTGTCTGTCTATACCCATATCTCGCAACAAAAAATACATTACAAAGATTTCTACTGGTACATCTCACCCGACAGCATAGACCGATATCTCAGCTACCGCCTGATAGAGCCGGCTTATGAGATATGGAACATGCTGCAAGTTTGCGAACGTAACCTTGAAAATTTCGACACCCGCCTTCTGGCCGATAATAATATTACAGATCGTAGCTGTATCAATTGCCATACATCCAACCGTGCAGCCAATCCCACTACATTTATGCATGTGCGTGGCAGTAAGGGAGGTACAATTTATAGTCGTGACGGGCAATTACGGAAAATCAACACCAAAACAGATCATACAGCCGGTGCTGTCTATGGAGAGATTTCCCAGGACGGGCGTTTCGGCATATTCACCACAGCCGAAATTATCCCCATTCTGCACAGTTATCGCACCGAACGTCTGGAAGTTTTCGATAAATGCAGTGATCTTATCCTGATAGATTTTGAACAGGGAACGGTTACCGATAACCCCGGTATCAGCGGAACGGAATATCAGGAAACCTTCCCTTGTTTCTCTGCTGACAACCATACCATCTACTTCTGCCGGGCACCCTATATCCCTCAGCCGGACAGTACCCGTCATATGCGCTATGATCTCTACTCCATCTCCTTTAATCCTCAAACCGGACAATTGGGTGATAGTATTCACGAAGTCTTCAGAGCTTCATCCGAAGGGAAATCCGTAAGTTTTCCCAAATGCTCACCGGACGGCAAATACCTGCTGTTCTCCGTATCCGATTATGGTACTTTCCCCATCTGGCATCCGGAAACAGACCTCTGGATGCTGGAGCTTTCTACCGGAAAGATTGATAAAATGGAAGAAACAAACGGACGGTACTCTGATTCCTATCATTCCTGGAGCAGTAATTCCCAATGGATAGCTTTCGCCTCCAAACGAGACGACCGGGTATATGGGCGTCCTTACTTTGCCCATGTATCCCAAGATGGAAACGTAAGTAAAGCGTTTCTTCTTCCACAAGAAAATCCGGAAGCTTATCTGAATACGTTCAAGTCTTATAATATACCAGAACTTTACAATACAGCCGAGACCTATGATGCCCATGAATTGCAAAAAGCCTATTTCGGCAAAGAAACGGAGAACCTCCGCTACAAATCAATCAAAAGATAGCATATTCGTCATTCTCCTACTCAACCTTTTTTCATTTAGGTTGTTCAATGGGCATTCACCAAAACCTAACTTAATAATGAAGACAATCTTTAAAGTAATGTTTCTGCTGTGCGCCACCGGTCTCGTTCCGTCTATGGCCAGAGCACAAGAAAAAGTGATTATTGACGACGAAGCATCTAACGGCATCGTCATGGTTACCATCGACAAAGCAGGCGACGAGATCGTCCGTATCATGAACGAATCACAGTTCAGATACATTCACGACCCACAGGCCCCCCGCTTCCTATTGATGGATAAAAAAGGAAAATTCGCCCTCGGTATCGGAGGCTATGTGCGTGCCACTGCCGAGTATGACTTTGGCGGCATTGTAGATAATATGGATTTCATCCCGGCCTACATTCCGAATGCCAGTAAAGTAAAGAACCAGTTTCAGATGGATGCAAGTACTTCCACTATCTTCCTGAAACTTGTAGGACACACTAAGCTGCTGGGTGATTTCGTAGTGTACACTGCCGGTAACTTCCGTGGTGGGGACAAAGCATTCCAGTTGAGAAATGCTTATATGTCGTTCCTGAACTTTACTGTAGGTTATACTTACGGTGGTTTCATGGATTTGGCTGCGATGCCTTCCACTGTCGACTTCCAAGGCCCTAACGGTGCTACTTTCTATCGTGCCACTCAACTGGCTTACACTTACAAAGGCCTGAAGAACTGGCGTTTCCATGCATCCATAGAGGTTCCCAGCGTAGATGGTACTACAAACGACCAATTCAGCGTAGCCCAACAACGCATGCCGGACTTCACCGCTTACGCCCAATATGGTTGGGGAGCTAACAGTCATCTTCGTGTAGGTGGCCTCGTTCGCAGTATGACCTACACCAGTACGCTCAGCGATCATGCATCCGATGTTACCGGATGGGGTATACAGGCATCTACCTCATTCAATCTCAGTAAGAAATGGGAAATCTTCGGACAGGCTACTTATGGAAAAGGTATCGGACAATATCTGAATGACATAAGCAATCTGAATGTGGACATCGTTCCCAATCCCGAAAAAGAAGGAAAGATGCAGGCATTGCCTATGCTGGGCTGGTTTGCCGGGGCACAGTATAACATCTGCCCGAAAGTGTTTGTGTCCACTACTTACAGTATGTCCAGATTGTATTCGGAGAACGGTTATCCCAACGATCAACCCAGTAGTTATCGTTACGGACAATATCTCGTAACCAATGTATTCTGGAATGTTACTCCGAATATGCAAGTAGGTGCTGAATACCTTCGCGGCTGGCGTACAGATTTCAATAATTCAACGCATCATGCCAACCGGATGAATTTGTTGGTGCAATATTCTTTCTAAATCAGATACATAATCAAGGAAGCCGCCTCAAAACAATGTTTGAGACGGCTTCTGCTATATATAAAGTAATTATGAAATCAGAATCTGTAGTTGATACTAGCACCAAACACCTTGTTTGTACGGCTATAGATATTTGTACCGCTCAATCCGGTATTATTATAGTTCTGAGATTTTTTAGTATAATCTTCGTAGGTAGTCCACATGTAACCAACGTTCAGGGCAGCTCTTTCAGTTAAATTCAACTTGGCACCAAAACCCAGAGTATAAGAATCACAAGAGAAACTGGTATCACTCTGGTAATTGTCAGACAATCCATAGTCTGTGATCTGACCTCCACAACTCAAAGTCAAATGTTTAGTTACATCCCACTCAATACCGGCCAGATATTCGTTTGTTCCCTTCGTCAGATACTCCTGCTTGCCACCGGCCATTCCTGCACTTTTATCATCAAAAAAGTGGTATTCTACAGATGCACGCAATACCGGAAGAAACTCATAAGAAGCAGCTATAGAAAGCATGGAAGGGATATCATTCGGAGTATTCACACCATGCTTGTAATCAGCCAATTCACTTTCAGCAGCACCAATCATACGAAGCGAGTTTGCTTTAGTGGAATTTTCAATATTCAGGTTAGTCATGAACTCATACTTTGCACCAATATTCAGCTTGCCCCACTTGGCATCCAGGCCGATAACCGGAGTAAATCCCCATCCGGTCTGACTGCAATCCAAGTCGATGCCGATAAGTTCTGTACCGGCAGGTATCGTTCCTCCGGTAGGCAAAGGCAAATTGATGGCGGCACTAGCATTCAATGCACCCTGATAGCCACCGGTAAAGTAGTTCATACGACCACCCGCAAAAGCAGAAAGCCATTCCGTTATCTTATAAGTCAAACCCAACTGTACAGAGTAGATGAACTGCTTGCCATCCATGTAACTATTCAACGAATAGGCATTGCTCGGAATGCTTTGGGCTCCCAATCCGCCTATCACCATAGCATCGAACATGGGAAGACCGTCGTCAAACGAAGCCTTTCCTCCGCCACCGGTAATACCGAAAAAGCCGGAAATCGTCCAGTCACCCATCTTATAAGCGGCAAACAAACTGGGAATGACAGGCGCAGATGCCTTACCCTCATAATACTTATTCAGCCCCAGACCTTCGCACGAAGCATCGATATTCCTTGTTTGGAAAGCACTTTGAATGCTCAAAGACATGTGAAAACCGTCATTGGGCAAAAAGGCCAAACCTGCCGGATTGGACAAAGCAGCGTCTATTTCAGTGGTAGCACCGCGGGATAGCATACGAAGAAAAGCGGCATGCTGATTTGTATTCGTAAGGAGACCTCCTGCAAAAGTTGAAGTTGAAACGATTAGCAACATAAGGCTAATCAACGAAAATTTTCTCATCTAAATCTTTTTTAATTGTTAGCGGGCGCAAAGTTACAACAATATTGCACGCACGAAAGCTTTTTGTGCAAAAATGTCATATCAGGGAAACAATTAATTGAAAGTAGAAACTGTTTCTAATGAAACGAAAAAACCAAAACAAGAATCATTCTACCGTTTCGTCCGTATCCACCCATATCAATTTAGAGGAAATGAGCGTACGTTTAGTCACTTGATTATTCTGTTCACGAGCATATTCGGGAATGAAGCGCACTTTCACAGCAGTGATTAATTTCGGGCTCACTTCTTCGGGCGTATCCACGCCTCGGCTCGACGACTGACAAGAAAGAAAGAATGTTCCCACACCTTTCAGCCGCACCGACCGTCCTTCACTCAGCAAATCTCCCAATACTTCACCCAGATTTACAAGCACCGCATAGGTATCTCCGGGAGTCACCGTAGACATGAACGACAGTTTTTCCGCTACATCATCCGTGGTGGCAGGGCGTCCTTTGGTTACCGCCCTTAAATACCATTTCCCATTCAATTTCTGCTTTTTATAGAAAGCCATATCAATTCCTCCTCTCTTTAGGATGTATCTATCTTCAGTCCCGGACGCAATAAAGATGAATCCGGGAGTGAGTATGCCATCAATGCCGATGATGCCTATCATCAATACCATTGATAGTAGTCATCAATGGCGTTGATGATATACTGCCTGCCAAAGGTAGCATAAATAAGTTATACTCAAAGCCGATGTAGGTCATATTTTGATGATAAAAAAGAATATTCGGCAAATGAGGTCCGCAAAGCATCATTTATCCTTCTTTCTGAACCTTATCAGCCATACGTGTGTTATCTTTAGATAATAGGAACATTCTAAAAAAACTCCATAAACTATGGCATATACAATTGCTTTTTTCGGCACCAAGCCCTACGACGAGGCTTCGTTCAATGAGAAGAATAAAGAGTACGATTTTGAACTTCGTTATTATAAAGGTCATCTGAACAAACACAACGTGATACTGACACAGGGTGTAGACGCTGTCTGCATATTTGTGAATGACACCGCAGATGCGGAAGTGCTCCGCATGATGGCTGATAATGGTGTCAAACTACTGGCACTGCGTTGTGCCGGATATAATAATGTAGACCTGAAAGCCGCCGCAGAATGTGGCATAACAGTAGTACGCGTACCTGCCTACTCTCCGTATGCCGTAGCAGAATACACCGTTGCCCTTATGCTATCGCTGAACCGGAAAATTCCCCGTGCTACCTGGCGTACCCGTGACGGTAATTTCTCTCTCCACGGATTGCTCGGCTTTGACATGTATGGAAAGACAGCCGGCATTATCGGTACCGGAAAGATTGCCAAGAAACTGATTATGATTTTGCGAGGTTTCGGCATGAACATACTGGCATATGACCTATATCCTGACTATAACTTTGCCCGCGAACACCAGGTGGTATATACCACACTCGATGAACTCTATCATAGTTCGGATATCATTTCCCTGCACTGTCCGCTTACGGAACAAACCAAATACCTCATTAACGACTACTCCATCAGCAAGATGAAAGACGGCGTAATGATTATCAATACCGGACGCGGACAACTGATACATACCAATGCATTGATAGAAGGACTGAAGAACAAGAAAATCGGTTCCGCCGGACTGGATGTATACGAAGAAGAAAGCGAATATTTCTATGAAGATCAGTCCGACCGCATCATTGATGATGATGTACTGGCACGCCTGCTCTCTTTCAACAACGTGATTGTAACTTCGCACCAAGCCTTCTTCACCCGCGAAGCACTGGAGAACATTGCCACCACCACCCTGCAGAACATCAAAGACTTCAAAAGTGGAAAGGTATCGGAGAATGAAGTAAAAATTCAGAATTAACAATAAAGGCAATCAATAAATAAATGCTAACATTCGACTATAAACATTTTCATAGTCAGTTTGTTATTTATGTATATCAAACATTTAAAGAAAGGAATAAATAATGAAAAAAGTAATAGACAAAGCGGAAAGCCGTGGACGTGCTCTATATGATTGGCTCGACAGCCACCATACATTCAGTTTCGATACATATTACAATCCCCGCCGCATGAATTTCGGTGCATTGCGCGTATTGAACGACGACCGTGTGGAAGCTGGTAAAGGCTTCGGTACCCACCCGCATAAGAACATGGAAATTATCTCCATTCCCCTGAAAGGAAAGCTGAAACATGGTGACAGTAATAAGAACAGCCGTACCATCACCATAGGAGACATACAAACCATGAGTGCCGGTACCGGTATTTATCACAGTGAAATGAACGGCAGCGATACCGAACCGGTAGAATTCCTGCAAATCTGGGTAATGCCGGAGAAGCTGAATACACCGCCCGCCTATCAGGATTACGACATCCGTCCGTTCTTGCGGAAGAATGAACTGGCACTGATCGTTTCGCCGGATGGCGATGCCCCTGCCAAGATGTTGCAACAGACATGGTTCTCCATCGGAGAAATAGAGGCGGGAAAGAAAATCGGCTATCACATGCACCAATCTCACGCAGGTGTGTATATCTTCGTGATTGAAGGTGAGGTGAAGGTGGATGATACCGTACTTTCACGCCGTGACGGTATGGGCGTATACGATACCCACAGCTTTGAGTTGGAAACCCTAAAAGACTCGCACATTCTGCTGATGGAAGTGCCGATGTAAGTCTTTTAGATAAAAATAACAGCAAAAACCAAAGGTTTGTGTAGCGTTTTTCGTAATATTGCGCTATAAATTAACCCGTGCATGAAACTTGATTACATTTACCATAGCGGCTTCGCGATTGAAGCGGACGGAGTGACGGTCATTATCGATTACTATAAAGATTCCTCTGAAACGGAATATAATAAAGGGATCGTTCATGACTATCTGTTGGGAAGACCCGGAGAACTATATGTGCTCTCTTCTCATTTTCACCCCGACCACTTTAATCGCGAAGTTCTTTTATGGAAAGCCGAACGCCCGGATATTCACTATATCTTCTCCAAGGACATCCTGAAACATCGTCGTGCCACGCGCGAGGATGCCACCTATATAAATAAAGGGGATGTGTACGAAGACCCGAATATCCGTATCGAAGCATTCGGTTCCACGGATGTAGGTATCTCTTTTCTCATTGACCTGCAAGGTGTCCGGCTCTTCCATGCCGGAGACTTGAATAACTGGCATTGGAGCGAAGAATCCACTCCGCAGGAAATCCGGAAAGCGGAAGGTGACTTCCTTGCCGAAGTGAAATACCTTCAGCAAACCGCCCTATCGGTAGATGTAGCCATGTTTCCAGTGGACAACCGCATCGGAAAAGATTATATGAGAGGTGCGGAACAATTCGTGGAACGGATAAAAACTGCTATCTTTGTACCTATGCACTTCAGCGAGGAATACAAAGGCGGAAATGCTTTCCGGGAGTTTGCCGAAAGTAAAGGTTGCCGTTTCTTGTCCATAACCCACCGTGGTGAAAGTTTTGATATTAATCAATAAAACATACGCATTATGAAAAATTTGACACACCTCCTTTTTGTACTCTTATGCATTTGTCTGCCTGTTGCAGTACATGCTCAAAAAGACAAGGACAAAGACGATGATGACAGCAAGTATCTGGCGGGCGCAGTACCCGAAGTAGATGGAAAAGTTGTATTTACCAAAGAATTCAGTATTCCCGGCATGTCTCAGGAAGAGATCTTCAACCGCATGCAGAAATGGATGGAAGCACGGCTGAAAAAGAATGAGAATAACAGCCGCGTAGTCTATACGAACCCGGAAGAAGGACAAATAGTAGGTACGGGAGAAGAATGGATTGTATTCAGTTCAAGTGCACTCTCACTGGACCGTACAAAGATACTCTACCAACTGTCCGTGGTTTGTGCCCCCGAGAAGTGTACAATGGAAGTTGAAAAGATTCGTTTCAATTACCGTGAAGGAAAAGAGAAGTATACGGCAGAGGAATGGATCGTAGACAAATATGCACTGAATAAGGCTCAAACCAAATTGGTGCGCGGACTTGCCAAATGGCGCAGAAAAACAGTCAACTTTGTAGATGACCTTGCTCTTGGAGCAGCAGAAGCTCTTAGTGCAAGTACTGCCAAGAAAGCAGCCGAAACAGAGCAACCGGAAGCTAAGAAAGAGGAAAAGAGCGCTGTTAGCTCAGGTCCGATAGTGATTGCTCCTAAAGCTGAAGTAGAAGTGAAAACTCCGGCTGAAACAACCAAAGTAACCGTTGTACCCGCTACCCCGCTTACTCCGGCCACTCCTGTTGCTTCTGGTACAGTGCCCGGCTATAAAGAAGTAGCTCCGGATCAACTGCCGACGAATGCTATCCAAATGGGTGCAGGCAAATTAGTACTTGTAATTGGTACAGATGCTTTCAATATGACCATGATGACAGCTAATGCAGGCGGTTCATTGGGCAAATCTTCAGGTAAGCCTGTTATCTTCAGTTTCCTTTCACCTGATCAACCTTACGAACAGATGGAAGCTGCTGAAACTTATACCGTTCGTTTTTATCCGGCAAACCAAACAGAACCTTCAGTTGTTCTGGAATGTAAGAAGATGCCTTCACAGGCTCCTATGGAAGGTCAGCCACGCATGTATGTAGGCGAAATTCTAAAGGCATTCGTAAAATAATGATTAATGATAAATAATGAATGATGAATTGGGTGCGCTATTATACTGCATAGCAATTCATCATTCATTATTCACAATTTATAATTAAACAACGTGGAAATAAAAGCTAAATTCGATCATTTTAATATCAACGTCACCGATCTGGAACGTAGTATTGCTTTCTATGAAAAAGCATTGGGATTGAAAGAACATCACCGTAAAGAAGCCTCGAACGGCTCTTTCACGCTGGTTTACCTGACAGACAACAGTACTGGTTTCTTACTGGAACTGACTTGCCTGAAAGATCATCCGCAAGCTTATGAACTTGGAGAGAATGAAAGCCATCTATGCTTCCGCGTTGCCGGTGATTATGAAGCTATTCACCAATATCACAAAGACATGGGCTGGGTATGCTTTGAAAATACAGCTATGGGATTGTACTTCATCCATGACCCGGATGATTACTGGATAGAAGTACTTCCGGCAAAATAGAGTATAAAGTGATAGGGTGATAAGGTGATAAAGCGATGAGCATACATTCCCTTATCACCTTATCACTTTACCACCCTATCACTTTCTATTATTTATGACGATTCGCCCTTTTCTTTCGTATGTCCGCCTTCATCTTGGCAGCACCGGAACCATGTTTTCCAGTAATATACGATTTCTTCTTGGCTTTAGTCTTTAACTTTCCATCTTCCTTGGGCTTGTCTTTTTTTCCTTTAAAGACGATACCTCCCATTATTGCATCTTCTATACTCATATATTCGATTCTATTATTATATTATAAGCCTGGGGGACAAAGATAAGCATTTTCCAACACTTTTCTGACATCTATAGGATACAATCCTATTCATTATGCCAATGGGAAACAGACTGTGATACAGGCTTTCTCACTTTCAATCGTATAACTACCGTGGAAGATCTCAATGAACAGACGGTTGATATCATGCTGTATCTGGCGTAATCTATCCGGTGATGATGCAGACAACGGACTTCCGGTAACCACCAATTTAATCTCTTGCTCACCACCCGTTACGATCAGCTTACAATGAATAGTAACAGCATCTTTCGCCGTAAACATAGAGGTCATCAGTTTATGGAACCTGCTGCTGTCAATGCAGAGCATCAACGACTCCACATCGTGTTCAAAAGAAACCGTAGCGAGATTTCCCTCCTGCATACCCGCCATATAAACCGCATCCCGACAGAGTTGCACGACATCATACGACTGTACGTCAAAGCGCATCATTCCCGATTCCAGACGTGATAAATCAAGCACATTGTTTACCAGTGTTATCAGCCTTTCTGCATTCACAGTAATACTGGATGAATACTCTGTTCTCTGCTCAATAGAAAGCGTATCCCTTTCTACCGATAAGAGTTTGGAGAGATGGACAACACTATCCAGAGGCACCTTTATATCATCGACTATATTCTTTAAAAATATATCCTTCATGTGATTGGCTTTCCGGGCAAGTTCGCTTGCCGCACGCGTTTCGGCTTCGTCTTTCCTCAGCAAAGAGCGGAAATACAGGGTACGGACAGTAAATACCAATATTATAATAAAGAGTACCATAGCCGAAGCGAAAGTAAGCCATCTTACCTTATTCTCATTCTCCGCCTGCTTCATCAACTCCTTTTTGATCCTGTAGTTACTCTGTACAGTTTCAGTCTGTTGTTCCCGGAAATACTGTATAAGAGAATCTCCTATCTGGACTATCTCTTTATAAGCCTCCAGAGCATCTTCCTGTCTTCCGGCATCCCATAAGTATTGAGCTTTCGTCTTCCGGACATTCTGCTCATACCAAGGTTGCATACCTTTACTACGTTCCAACACTAAATCCAGTTCAGGGAAACAAGCATCCCAATCCTGAACCAGGTGGTAATAATCGGCCCATGAAAGATGATACTGAAAATAATAAGGCAGGAAAACGTTTTCAGTATAATGCTTCTTCGCTATCAAAAGATGAGATTTCAACTTAGGAATCTCCTTTATTTTCGCATAGAGCTGGCAGAAACGCAATTGGTTGTCCAATAAACGATCCCGGTACAAAGGATAGTTCGTAGGTTTGGCACCCGCAAGCTTTTCCAGTATCTCTTTCTCCTGATTTAAGATGATAACAGCATTTTCTTCGTCTTTCAGTCCGATATAACAACCACTCAATCCCCAATAGGTATCTAATTTCTCACGAGTGCTTATTGTAGGGCATTTCAATGCCTCTTTGTAGGCCTCAGCTCCTTCTGCATACTGTTCCGAGTACCCGTAAGCGGAACCTAAAGCAATATAAGAAGTACATATTCCTTTTTCATATCCCAACTCTTCAGCATCTGCTTTCATCTGTTTAGCCTGCAAAATGGCATATTCAATATTTCCTCTGGAACATTGTAAATCAAGTACTGCCTCCCAGGCGGAAAAGTAATATTCATAGGATTTCTGACGATAACAGCATTCTTTTAGAACTGCCAACCGCCGTTCCATTTCCTGCAAATCTCCACGATATTGCGAATAACGGAATGCCTCATGGCATAACATCAATTCAAGACGTCCGTTACCCAAAACTCTTGCTGCTTGCAGGGCCGAATCAGCAAGTTCAATGGACCAGTCTGCCCTGATGTTCTGTTGATACATGCTCTTCAGATACTCTACGCGCATCGTATCTGCCGGCATACTATGATATACGTTGAAGATGCTGTCGCGCAAAGTTTGCTCTTCAGAAGTCAGTCCGGCTGAAACATGCAGCACAGAACCTAATAATATCAGTAGAATATAGAATCTTCGCCTCATACTTCACTCCTTTCTCCCAAGGGATGGGTAAAGACGAAGCGTGCTCCATCCGTATATGAAGGGTCTATAGAAATATCACCGCCCAGACGTTTGATAATAAGCCGGCAGATAGATAATCCCAATCCGGTTCCCTGCGCTTTTTCGTCCAACTTCTCAAATCTTCCGAATAAACGGGAGTGAAGTTCCGGAGCAATACCGCAACCGGTATCTGTTACGGCAAAGCAGGCTTCTTCTCCTTTTCGTTCCAGGCTCAGGGTTATTTTGCCCTGCTTTGTGAACTTGGAAGCATTTACAATCAGGTTTATCAGGACTTGCTGTAAACGGGAAGAATCAGTATCTATCACCAACGAGTCTAAGTTCGAAGTAAACAAAATATCTGCTTGCGTATGCTTTATCTTTTCCATCGTCTGCACCACGTATTTGCATAAAGCAACGGCATCACAAGAAGCAAGGTGGAATTCCATGTGTTCAAGGTCTATACAGGAAATATCCACCACATCGTTAATTAGTTTCAACAATAAGTCTGAGTTCAGCCGGATAATATCATCACACTCCCGGATGGTATCATCATCAATGCCATCCATACTCAGAATGCTCGAAAATCCGGCAAGTGCATTCAATGGCGTTCTGACCTCATGACTCATATTGGAAAGGAAAAGGCTTTTATTCTTCACTGACTCCTCGGCCATGATTCTGGCCTCCTCCAGTTTCTTTCGGGAAATGGTGAGTCGTTTATTCTGCCGTCTGAAGAAAAAGAAACAGATTAAAACGACAGAGCTTAGAAGCAAAGCTATCCCGATGAAGTAAGAGAGCAGACGGTTGGCCTGTTCTTTATTCTTCAACTCAAGCTCGTCTATCTGGTAAGTAGCACGTAAGTCCTCAATTTCTTTGCCATAAACATGTTGGTAGATAGAATCATACTGATTGCTCAACTTTTGATAAGTTTGATAGGCTTCCTCATAATTCCCCTCTTCTGTTGCATGCTGTGCCTTTTGCCTCAATGAAATGCTGTCAGAGGCAGTTACGCTACAAGCGAATAGTCCCCAGAACAGTATCAAACCCAAAAGTTTTGTTTTCATTTACTTGAAATTACATAGTTTCAATAAGAAGTATATATACGATCCCCGTCATATGTACGCTACAAAGATAGCTTTTTTCTACTAATAGACTGCATTTTTCGTATCTTTGCCGACAACTTTTAAAGATTGAATAGAATGAACACTACGCTGCTTACTGCTGATAAAGACCCAATGGGTGCTGCTATTGCCGACTATAATAAACAACACAAGGCCGAACGGCTGCGTGTTTTTTCTTCACAATTCGATGAGGATGAAATTCCGGTAAAGGAATTGTTTCGTACAGAAAAGCAAATGCCTCTTTTGGAACGTACTGCACTGCAAATGGCTACGGGAAAGATTCTGGATGTAGGAGCCGGAAGCGGTTGCCATAGCCTTGCCTTGCAGGAAGCAGGCAAAGAGGTACATGCCATTGATATTTCGCCGCTTTCAGTAGAAGTAATGCAACAACGCGGCGTACGGCATGCCACATTGCTCAATCTGTTCGATGAGCATTTCCATGAGACATACGACACGATATTAATGTTGATGAACGGTTCGGGAATCATCGGCAAACTGGAAAATCTGCCTGCCTTCTTCAAAAGGATGAAGCAATTGCTACAACCCGGTGGCTGTATCTTTATGGACTCCAGCGACTTGCGCTATCTGTTTGAAGAAGAAGACGGAAGTTTTGTGATCGACCTGGCAGGCGACTATTATGGAGAAGTAGATTTCCAGATGCAATATAGGGATATCCTGGGAGAGTCATTCGACTGGCTTTACATTGATTTCCAGACACTCAGTCTTTATGCAGCCGAAAATGGTTTCCAAGCGGAGTTGGTAAAAGAAGGAAAGCACTACGATTATTTAGCCAAGTTGACCTTAAAATAAGGTCAACCCGGACTTTCTGATTATTATTTCTTTGACAACATTTCGTCTATCTTCTTCGTTAATGCAGCAAATTCCTCCTCATTGTACAGGCGGGTCAGCATTACGATGCGCCCATCTTTATCAATCAGTACATTGCGGGTAATTCCGGCATTGCGAAGCGCATATTTGGCAAAAATATCTGCACCCGGGTCTAAGCCCAAAGGATAAGTAACACCAGTCGATTTACCGAATGCAATCACTTTGTCCAACGGTTCATCACGGTCTATGCCGATAAGGGCAAATGCAGAATTATCTTTATGCTTCAACCAGATATCCTTTTCTATGAAAGGCATTTCTTTACGACATACACCACACCAACTGGCAGTGAACTGTAACATCACCACTTTTCCACGGAGTTCGGAAAGGGTAACTTTCTTACCGTCTGTCAAGGTAATGGTAAAGTTGGGAGCCATCTCCCCTACTCTTACAATGTAGCCGGTGCTATCGGCAACTACTTCCTGTGCTTTGCCCGATAAACTACAAAGGACAAACAGGATAAACATCAAACTCTTTACTACTTTCATCGATCTTATACTTTTAAGTTATTCTCAAAACGGGAACAATAACGGAAGTACAAAGATCATCACAATTCCCATAATTATCTGTAAAGGCAAACCAACTTTAACATAATCCATGAATGTATAACGTCCCGCAGGCATCACCAATGCGTTAGGCGGAGTAGAGAACGGAGAAGCAAAACACATGCTGGCAGCTACGGTTACGGCAAACAGGAATGGATATGGACTCAAATCCAACTGTATGGCGGCCTGGAGGGCAATCGGCGCCAGAAGTACAGCCGTAGCCGTATTACTGATAAACATTGTCATCAATGAAGTTGTGAAATAGATACCCGCCAACAATATATAAGGTCCGTAACTACCTAATCCGTTGACTAATGATTGAGATACCAAATTGGATGCTCCGGTCTTTTCCAATGCCAGTGACATGGGCATCATTGCGGCAATCAATACGATACTTTCCCAGTTAATGGTTTTATATGCTGCTTCTACATTCCGGAAACAGCCGGTTAGTACCATCAGCAGACCTGCAATCATTACTGCCGTTACCGGAGCAATAGGGATGAAGTCGAACATCATCATTACCACCATTCCCAACATGATAATGGCAGCAACAGGTGCTTTATGATTCAATGTTACTTTGGCAGCCTCAGCTAGCGGTTGTCCCAGTACTACCCAATCGGACGGATCTTCACTCAAACGCGCTATATTCTCCCATGTTCCCTGCACCAACAGCACATCTCCCGAATGCATCTTTTCATCCTTCAGATTCTGAAGAATATACTGACGTTTGCGTTGGATACCCAGAATATTCACACCATATTTCTCTCTGAAACCAGAATCCTTTACCGGCTTATTGACCAGATTAGAAGCAGGCATCAATACAATTTCGGCAATACCAATTTCTGTGAATTCAAGTTCATCACTCTTTGATTCTACAGTACCTTCCGCATCATGCGTATCCAGCAACTTCAATGTATTTTCTTCAGCAAAGCGCTCTACATTCGTAAAATCACCCAATACATACAAAATATCATTCTCCTGAATAATGGTATCAGCAGCAGCCATTTCCTGACTCATCGTCTTAAAGAAATGACGACGCGAAGAGGATGACTGACGGCGAACCTCCATTATACCCACATTATAACGCTGTGGAATACTCAGCTCCTGTATGGTCTTTCCGGTTAAAGGTGATCTACCCTCTACTCGTACCCGACACAAATTCTGAAACAATTGGTACTCTCCCGCCAATTCTTTCAGCGATTTGTTCTTTTTACCCTTACGATCCTTATCACCTTTCTTAGTCAGGAAAATCTTGCTCAATGGAATTAAAATTATCAATCCGACAGCTACACAAACCAAACCTACAGGAGTAAACGAGAAAAATGTAAGAGGTGTATATCCTGCAGAGGTTAATGCTTCCTGAATTACAAGGTTCGGCGGTGTACCGATAAGTGTCATCATACCTCCCATACTACTGGCAAACGCAAGAGGCATCAACAGGCGACTGACATTGATCTGCGTCCCCATAGCCATACTGACTACAATGGGAAGCATCAAAGCTACTGTTCCGGTATTGCTGACAAAAGCACCGATAAAAGCAGTTACCAATACAATAAGAACGAAAAGTTTCAACTCACTGTCACCAGCTAACTTCAGGATACGACTACTTATCATCTTTGCCAATCCCGTCTGAAAGATAGCACCGCCCACAACGAACAATCCTATCATCATTATAACAACGGAGTTAGAGAAGCCAGTCAATGCTTCTTCCGGGGTCAGAATGCCGAATATAATTAGTAACACCAAAGCACAAAGCGCGACTAAATCCGAACGCACTTTGCCACTCATAAAGAATATCGCAGAAAGAAATAAAATAATGAGAGTAATATACATATAGATATAAAATTTGTCTGTTATTAAACAATTCAATAGAGTCTTTTGTTCTAAAGCGTTGCAAATATCACAAAAATCAGTACAATAGACAATAGGGTGAATCCATTTTGAACTAAATAAGCGACAAAAATCTCACTAAATTATAAATAAAAGCTAGATTATTAACATTATATTTATAACTTTGAATCCGGGAATGCTATTATAAAATTACGTCTTTCATCAGTTAAATTCTATAACAATAATGGGAAACGACAACACTATTACAGGCATCTTCAATGGGACAGTCCATCTGGAATACCTACCATGTATTAATTATGCAATGATACACAACCATGTGCCCTCATGCAATTTCTGCGAACTCATGAACAGTGATGAAGCCGACTGGAATAACATCAAAGTATCCATAGACGGTGAACTTATTAAATACTCAGAAAGTATTCTTGAGATAATTCCACCTGGACAGAACATACAAATCAACAACCTGGAGATATCACCTGAAAGTGAAAAACTAATCGAACTCACAGAAGGCATTGATACTAGCTTTCATCTGACTATTACGATTTCCGGAGAAATAGCTCATCAGCAAACATTTCCCATCAAACTGATGGCATACGATCAGTGGACCGGTTCCAGGATCATGCCCGAACTCTTAGCGACATTTGTGACTCCCAATCACCCTATACTTTCAAGAATTAGTGTAAAAGCCTCACAATTCCTCGAAAAGTGGACCGGAAACTCTGCCCTAGACGAGTATCAGACACAGAACCCCAACCGAGTGCGTGCACAGGTAGCTGCTATTTATGAAGCTCTCCGGTCTGAGTCTTTAATATATTCTACGGTTCCGGCCAGCTTTGAAACTTCGGGGCAGCGTATCCGCTTGGTAGATAATGTACTCACCAGCAAGCTGGGTACATGTATAGACCTGACTTTACTCTATGCTTCCTGTCTGGAAGCAAATGGCATTCATCCTCTTTTAGTCTTGTTGAAAGGACATATATTGGTAGGCGCATGGCTTACAGAAGATATTTATCATCAAACCGTAGGCGATGATGCCTCCTTTCTACTCAAAGGAAGTGCAAATGGTATCAGCGACATTGTATTAGTAGAGACAACTGCACTGGCATCTTCACAAAACATTTCATTTGAAGAAGCCGCCGCAATGGCTCAGAGAGAACTCAAAGAAGAAAACAGGTTCGAGTTGTTTATCGATATATATAGATGCAGACTGGATAAAATCCGTCCATTGCCGCAACGCATAAACCATAACGGTGAATGGCAAATAGAAAACAGCGGAATAGAGCATGAGAATGTAACCCAAAGAATACACCAACTGGACCGGTATGAAATAAAACTCGAGGACAGTAAGGATGAAATAACCAAGCAGATTATTTGGGAAAGAAAACTGCTGGACTTTTCTCTACGTAATAATCTGATCAACATCCGACTTGGCAGAAGGGTTATACCATTCATATCTTTCGAAATTGACCATCTGGAAGATCATCTGCAAGCCGGAGAAAACTACCAGATATTACCCAGTCCCTCTAAAAGTAAAATAGAACCTGGTGAGACTGGTCTCTATGATTCTTCTTTATGGAAAGAGAATTTGGAAGAATTAGTAATCAGCGAGCTGAGAAACAAAAAACTTCGTTCTTATCTGACCGAAAGCGAACTTCAAAACTCACTCAAATTTGTATACCGTACATCGCGAACCGCCATCGAAGAAAATGGTGCCAATTCACTGTTCCTTGTTTTAGGAATCCTGAAGTGGTACGAGTCTCCTAAGAGTGTGAAACCACGCTTTGCTCCTATCTTACTGTTACCGGTAGACATTCTGCGTCGTGGAGGTTCAAGCGGATATATCATCCGCACCAGAGACGAAGAAATTATATTGAACATAACGCTCGTCGAACTATTGAAACAACAGTTCAGCGTTCATCTTTCCGGGTTGAATCCGTTGCCAAAAGATGATAGTGGCGTAGACGTGAAAAAGATATTCGCTACGATTCGTACCTGCATTCGTAATATGAAAGGTTGGGATGTAGTAGAAGAATCAATGTTGGGGCTATTCTCATTCAACAAGTTTGTCATGTGGAACGATATTCATACTAATGCAGACAAATTGAAAAAGAATGCCATTATAGCCAGTCTGATGGAAAATCGTATTCAATGGCAGGATACGACTCCGGAGATTGACGCCAGAGAAATAGACAAAAATCTTGAACCTCTCCATTTTGCCATTCCTGTCGATGTCGATTCTTCGCAGTTGGAAGCCGTTATTGAATCAGGAGAAGGAAAGAGCTTCATATTGCATGGCCCTCCGGGAACCGGTAAATCACAGACCATTACCAATATGATAGCCAATGCCCTGTACAAAGGAAAACGCGTGCTGTTTGTAGCAGAAAAGATGGCGGCACTTTCTGTAGTACAAAACCGTCTGACTAAGATAGGATTAGATCCGTTCTGTCTGGAACTACATTCTAATAAGGTCACTAAATCTCATTTTCTGGCTCAGCTTCAGAAGGCTATAGAAGTCATTCACATTCAGTCTCCAGCCGAGTTTGAAAGTACTTCAAAGCAATTATTCGAACGTAGAAAGAAATTAATCGATTATATGGAAGCGTTGCATCATCCCCATGCTTCCGGCTTTTCTCTTTATGATTGCATTACAAACTACTTATCGATACAGGGAGATGAATTGTCTATCGACTTTTCTCTGTTTCCCTCTATTACCAAAAATCAACTGACAGACTTTTGCGAAAAGATCCAGGAATTGGATACAGTTTTTCAGATAACAGGGCATCCGCAAGACCACCCATTAAAGGGACTGGAGCCATACGATACTTCCATAGAAAGTTCTCAGAAACTACAAGCCGGAATCAGGCGCTTTATAAATTTATTCACCTCGATTACCGCTAATAGAAAGTTGCTTTCAAATAGTCTGGGAATCTCGATACCTGATAATTGGGATGGAATCAACTGGATGGGCAAGATAAGTAACCAGCTTCTATCCATCCCATATCTGAATAAAACGTTATTGGAAATGGGTGGTAATACCGACTTGATAGAAGAATGGAAAGATATTGTCCTGTCCGGTCGTAAGCGAGATCAGTTACAAGCTGAACTGGGTAAAGACTATGCGCCCCAAATTCTGGAAGAAAATGCATTTGCCCTCCAACAAGAATGGAAAGCTATCGAATTGAAATGGTTCTTACCTAAATTCTTTGCCAAACGTTCTTATCTGAAAAAGCTCAGACTTTACAATATGAATTTGCAGGCAGCACAAATACCAAGCCTGTTAGAAAAGCTAAATGCTTATCAAAAGAATAATAAGATCATTCAGGAGCAATCTTCCGAATTATCATCTTCTTTCGGCTTCTTAGGAAGAAAGAAGAAAGAGAAATGGGATGATATTGATTCTATACTTAAGAATCTTCCGATGATTTACAACACTTTATCGGAATATGCAGCAATCATTCAACAGCCATTTGCAGAAGTTCTGAATCAATTTGCAAATAAAATTAGTACTGACTGGAACACATTCCAGCAGTCTAATGAAAATACATTCAGGCAATTAATCGATACATCCAACGAGTTGAATACGGTTCTCTATGAAATAAAAGGTTTATGCTACATACAACTGCCGGATAATAATCTTGAAATGAAACTACCGGTTCTTCTAAATAGTTGGTTAACTCACTTCAATAAGATTAAAGACTGGGGCCAATGGTGCATCCGTAAGAGAGAATTGGAGTCTCTGCATTTAACCGTAGTTATCAACTATATAACAGATAAACATAAAAGCGGATCGGAAGCTTCTGATGCGTATATGAAGGGCGTTTATCACCAATTAGCTCTAAAGACCGTTGATGCAGACGAAACTTTACGTCTTTTCAACGGGTTGCTATTTGAGGAAATGATCAGTAAATACAAACAACTGACTATAGATTTTCAGGAGTTGAGTAAAAAAGAACTATACTGTAGATTAGCAGCCAAAATACCATCACTGACAATGGAAGCCGCCTCCAGTTCCGAAATAGGAATTCTAAAAAGGAACATTTCAAATGGAGGACGCGGCACATCTATCCGGAGAATTATAGACCAGATACCAACTCTGTTGCCCAAGCTATGTCCATGCATGTTGATGAGTCCGATATCAGTGGCTCAGTATATCGATCTGGATGCAGAGAAGTTCGATCTTGTTATTTTCGACGAAGCATCACAGATGCCTACCAGCGAGGCAGTCGGTGCAATAGCCCGCGGCAACGCATTAGTCGTAGTAGGTGATCCCAAGCAAATGCCTCCGACAAGTTTCTTCTCCTCTTCACAAGTAGACGAGGAAGAAGCTGAATTTGACGATATGGAGAGCATTCTGGATGATTGCATCTCGTTATCCATTCCATCTCGCTACCTGACCTGGCACTATCGGAGCAAACACGAAAGTCTGATTGCTTTCAGTAATTCCCAGTATTACAATGGAAAGCTATATACTTTTCCTTCTGTGGATGACAGAGTTTCAAAAGTACGCTTAATTCAGGTAGATGGTACGTATGATAAAGGACGTACACGCAGCAATCATGCCGAAGCGGAAGCCATTGTGAAAGAAATACTGAACCGGCTACGTACACCTGAAGTTCCTGAAAAAAGCATAGGCGTCGTATCTTTCAGCCAAGTACAGCAAAACCTGATAGAAGATATGCTCATTGAGGAGCTGAACAAATATCCTGAATTGGAAGAAAAAGCTTTCCAAAGTAATGAACCTATTTTCATCAAGAATCTGGAGAATGTGCAAGGTGATGAACGGGATATTATTCTTTTCTCTATAGGATACGGTCCGGACAGGAATGGCAATGTATCTATGAATTTCGGACCATTGAATAATCAAGGTGGCGAACGTCGCCTGAATGTAGCCGTATCGCGTGCACGTTATGAAATGATTATCTTCTCAACCTTACGCTCCGAACAAATAGATTTGAAACGTACAAAGTCCAAAGGTGTGGAAGGCTTAAAGAGGTTCCTTGAATTTGCAGAACGCGGCACCTCACCTGTTCCGGCCATCCAACTACAGAACCTGCAACAAAGTAATCTTATTACTTTAATTGCACAGGAACTTACTCAGCGCGGTTATAAAGTAGACACTCTGGTAGGGCGGTCAAACTTTAAGGTGGATTTAGCGATTGTCAATCCATTGCAACCGGATACATATATTCTGGGGATATTGTGTGACGGCAGAAACTATTATGAAACCAAGACTACAAGGGACCGTGAAATAGTACAACCGAATGTTTTGCAGATGCTCCATTGGAATGTAATGCGTGTATGGTCCGTCGACTGGTTTGAACATAAGGAGAACGTCGTGGAGCGCATTATCAAAAAGCTGGAAGATTTAAAAAACACAAAAGTAGAAGAACAGCCTCCTCTTCCGATAGAGAATAATGTTCTGAAAACATTCAGTATAGAGAATGAGCCTGTTGTAGAGTTAGTGAACAATCGAGAAAGAGAGTATATATTTGCTGACTTGCCCGATATAGGCTACAGTACAGATATTGATACCGTAATGGCTTCCTCTTATCAGGTTAAAAAACAACTTCAACAAATAGTCAAGATTGAACAACCTATAACAAATACTCTGCTATATAAAAGGATATTACGAATTTGGAATCTAACAAGAGTTACCACCCGTTTACAGGTATTTATCGACAGTCTTCTTGAAGATGCATATAAAGACCCTTTATCGGGAGATACTATAATTTACTGGGAAGATGAAGAGAAAGCTAAAGACTGCGACTTTTACCGCATCAACTCCAAACGCGATATTCTGGATATTCCAATCCTAGAAGTAATGAGTGCTGCCCGCTATGCCATAGAGCAACAGATATCCATGCCGACTGAAGACCTGAAACGGCTGACTTCCCAACTTCTTGGTTTCAGTAGGAAAGGAACTAATCTAGATATGGTAACGGAACAGACTATACAATTGCTGATTGATAAAGGAATATTCAGCCACGCGAACGGAATGGTATCCATGAACAATTAAGATTCATGGATACTTTTTTCCGAAAGGGGAAACAGGATGAAAAAGAATGTCTACTTAATAGTCTTCGATAGTGGAATTTCCGAATATATCCTTTTTGATAATCTGCTTGTGCCCTTTATTGTCTTCAATAATGGTATTGCCAAAAATATCTTCTTTGATCGTTTTCTTATGGCCGTTATTGTCCTCGATAATAGTATTCCCTAAAATATCTTCTTTAATAGTTTTCTTATTACCATTATTGTTTTCAATAGTAATATTTCCTAAAATGTCTTTTTTGATTGTAATCTTATCGCCATTATTACCTTCAATAATAATATTTCCCAGAATATCTTCTTTTATAGTTTTCTTATGACCGTTATTGTCTTCGATAATAGTATTTCCCAGAATATCTTTTTTAATCGTAATCTTATTACCATTATTATCTTCAATAATCGTATTGCCTAAAATGTCTTTTTTGACTGTTTTCTTTTCTTGATTGACTATCGAATATTCGTAACTATCCTCGATAGAATTAACACTATAGCTCTTCGTTATATGGGGAGCTAAAACAAACTGAACTGTAAATAGGATACATAGAATCTTTTTCATGGCGTATTTCTTTTGGTTTGTAACAAAAGTAATATGGGAAAATGAGAACTAACTGGTGAATTCTATAATTATTGATAGGGAAAAACCTAAAATTAATACTTTTCATGTGCTACAATCGTATCGTTTTAGGCGGACTACAATCGGTCTACACTCGCACGATTTTCCACCCAAATGGCAGGGTAGCTAAGTTACTGAAGGTCAATAAACAACAAATGCCCCGAGTATTTCTACTCGGGGCATTTTGTTCGTTTTGAGGTTCCTGGCGGATTCGAACCGCCGTACACGGTTTTGCAGACCGCTGACTAAGCCACTCATCCAAGGAACCAGTCTTTTCTCATTTGCGGTTGCAAAGGTAGTACATTTTTTGAAAACTCCAACTATCCGCAGCAATTTTTCTTCTTTTCTTTTTTCGTCGCACTACACTCTGCACGCTTCTCATCCATCAATCGCTTTAAGTCACAACCGGTTACGCAATTTGCACATGGATTACCATTTTCTTTTGTCCGGCGGAAAAAAACATAAATTCCCCATCCGATCCGGACAATACACAACAGTAACAGGATTGCAACTACCCATTGTTGCCAATTCATCATACAAATAATCCTCCTATTCTATAAATGGCAAATGCCATTACCCACGCAAGCAGCGTGGTATACACTGCCGTAAATAATGCCCATTTCCAGCTACCGGATTCTTGCTTGATTGCTACAATCGTAGCTATACATGGGAAATAGATCAATACAAACACCATATAACAGAAAGCTACCAACGGTGTAATCGGAATACGTTCGGCAAGACTTACAGCATCCGCTTCAGCGTCATTCGTATAAAGCACACCCAATGTACTTACCACTAATTCCTTAGCACCCACACCTGAAAGTATACCGATACCAAGTTTCCAGTCAAAGCCCAAAGGTGCAATCACCGGCTCCATAGCCTTTCCTATCTGTCCGATGTAGGAATTCTCCTGCTGTTCGGCAACCGTTTCATACGCATCATGGTCAGGATAATATCCCAATGCCCATATTACGATGGAAGCTATCATTATAATACCTCCCATTTTACGAAGATATTGTGCACCCTTCTCCCACGTGTGACGGAAAATAGCTTTTGCTGTCGGTAAACGATAAGGCGGAAGCTCCATTACGAACGGAGTATCATCCCCCTTCACAAGGAAACGGCTGAATAAACGCGCCAGCAATACCGCCAACAAGATACCTATTGAATATATTAATAACAGTATCAAACTACCATTGTTCGGAAAAAATGCACCTACCAGCAACAAATAAATAGGCAGGCGGGCACTACATGACATCAACGGATTGACGAGCATGGTAATAAGTCGGCTTTTACGGTTCTCAATAGTGCGCGAAGCCATAATAGCAGGTACATTACATCCGAAACCCATAATCAGAGGAATGAAGGATTTACCATGCAACCCCATCTTATGCATAATCTTATCCATGATAAATGCAGCACGCGCCATATAACCGGAGTCTTCCATCAACGATATACAAAAATAAAGAATAAGAATGTTCGGCAGGAAGACAATCACACCACCAACACCACCTACAATACCATCTACCAATAGATCTTTCAAAGGTCCGTCCGCCATATTGGCATGTATAAAGTTACCGAGGGTTTCTACCAGCCATTCGATACCCATCATCGGGTATTCGCCAAGCACGAACGTCCCTTCGAACATGAGATACATGAACAGGAAGAAAATGGGGAATCCCCACACACGATGTGTTACAATGGAATCTATCACGCGTGTAGTATGCTCTTTATCCAAGTGATTATCCACAAAGGTTTCTTTCAGTGCACCGGATATAAAACCATATTTTGCATCGGTGATAGCCTGATCGCAATCCTCATTCAGCACGTCTCGGATACGGCGACTTTCCTGATCACGAACAGCTATGATTTCTTTGCCATTGGGTAAAGTTTTAGTCAGCGTTTCCAAATCCGGATCATTCTCCAGAAGTTTGATGGCAAGAAAGCGAGTGGAATACTTATGACGGATACCCTCATTCTCACTAATCACCCGTTTCACCTCTTCAATGCTACGTTCCAGTTCGGGACCGTGATTAATGTGAATATGACGATAGAATCCATGATGACGCACCTCTTCCTCTTTATGAGCCCCACCGGTATAGCCGGGCACATACTCGCGATGCCATTCGCGCAGGTCATTCAACACTTCGGTACGTACCTTGCCTTTCTGATCGAGGAAGTCGGCACCTTCGTAAATGCTGATGACAACATGAAAAAGATCTTCGATACCTTTGCCCGTACGTGAAACGGTAGGAACCATAGGGACACCAAAGAGTTCACTCAGTTTCATGTAATCCAGCGTGTTGCCACTGGCTTCCAATTCATCGTACATATTGAGAGCCATCACCATACGTACGTTCATGTCAATCAATTGGGTGGTGAGGTACAGATTACGTTCCAAATTAGATGAATCCACCACATTGATAACAATGTCCGGAGTTTCATCAATAATATGATGACGAACATACATTTCTTCAGGACTATATGCTGATAACGAATATGTACCCGGCAAATCGACTATACGGAAATGATAACCTTGGAAATTAAAATGACCTTCCTTAGCATCCACTGTAACGCCACTGTAGTTACCAACATGTTCGTGTGAACCGGAAGCAATATTAAACAGAGAAGTTTTTCCACAATTTGGATTACCCACTAATGCAACATTAATGGTGCGGCGTTTACCAAGGGCGATACGTTTCAGTTCTTCTTCACCCGGATAAATATCTTCACTCATTCCTGGATGATAGTCCGGTTTTGTCACTTGCTCTTTCGCCTCATGTTCGCTGAGTATTTCAATCATCCCTGCCTCCTGGCGACGCAAAGAAATTTCATACCCCATTACTTTGTATTTTATTGGGTCTTTCAGCGGGGCATTCAACAAAACCTCTACAGTCTTGCCTTTAATAAAGCCCATTTCTACAATTCGTTTGCGGAAACCGCCATGCCCCAGTACTTTAACGATTACACCTTTTTCTCCAGTTTTTAATTCGGATAAACGCATAGTCTTCTCTCTTTCTTTAATTTGGATGCAAAGATAAATGATTTGTATTTAGCCTACAAATTATTTAGATTGTTTTTAAATAAGGAGAAATATTCTCTATTCTCCACTTTGTTCCGAAGAATTAGAAAGAATTCAATCCGTTAATATTATCTTTGCACCATTATGAATAAAAAGAAAATAGCGCAATACATTGACCAGGAGAAGCTTTTCACACGAGAAGACAAAATACTGGTAACACTGAGTGGCGGAGCGGACTCAGTAGCTTTGTTGCGTCTACTTCTTGATATGGGGTACACCTGCGAGGCGGCACATTGCAATTTCCATCTGCGGGGAGATGAGTCGGTTCGAGATGAAATGTTTGTCCGCGAACTATGCTTGCAGCTGGAAGTTCCGTTACATGTCCAACATTTCCAAACTACGAAAGAAGCGGAAAAGCGCCACATATCCATTGAAATGGCAGCGCGGGAATTACGTTATGCTTGGTTTGAACAGCTCCGTCTACAACAAGGAGCCGACGTTATCGCCGTGGCCCATCATAAAGATGATAGTGTAGAAACTCTCCTGCTCAACCTTATCCGTGGAACAGGCATCAACGGACTATTGGGTATCCGTCCCAAAAACGGAAACATTGTCCGCCCTTTGTTATGCCTCGACCGGAAAGAAATAACCGGATACCTACAAGAAATCGGGCAACCTTACGTAACGGACAGCACCAACCTGCAAGATGAATATACACGCAACAAGATACGCCTCAACCTATTGCCCCTAATGCAGGAAATCAATCCCTCCGTAAAAGAAAGCCTTCTCCGCACCTCAGAACATCTGAATGATGCAGCTCTCTTATATAAGAAAGGTATAGAAGAAGGGAAGCAGAAAGTGCAAACCGAACAAGGTATCCTGATCAGTGCTTTGCTCCAAGAACCCGCACCGGAAACTTTATTATTTGAGATCTTATCTCCATTAGGATTTAACGGTGCACAAATCAAAGATATTTTCACCTCCCTGAACGGACAACCGGGAAAAATATTCCTTAGCAGAGAATGGCGTGTGATTAAAGACCGGGAGCTTCTGCTGATAGAACCGGTCTATTCAGAAGATGCTTCAACAGTCTTTTCTCCAGATAATCCTGCCCTACCCTTCCGTTTGACAATGGATGAATTAGAAGTCACAGATGATTTCATCATTCCCCGTGACCGAAATACTGCTTGCTTCGATGCAGACAAACTAAAACAACCTCTCACAGTCAGACACTGCCGACAAGGCGACACATTCGTTCCCTTTGGTATGACTGGGCGAAAAAAGGTTAGCGATTACCTTACTGATCGGAAATTCTCCCTTTCCCGCAAAGAACAACAATGGGTGCTTTGCAGTGGCTCCCATATCATTTGGCTGATAGGCGAACGTACTGATAATCGTTTCAGAATAGACGACCAAACACAGAAAGTTATTATTCTGAAGTTTATTCCTTATTAATTGCAACGAGTATCCTTTAGAAAGCGATATGACAACTTACTCCTTTTTCTTCTTTTGAGAAATAAGGAGAAATAAATATATTCTTATACCGCTTACGGAAGAAAGTCTTTGTAATAGTTGGATAAAGCCAATAAGCCGCCTGAGTACTCAGTATTCCGATTCCGGCTCCGGTAAGCACATCTGTCAGCCAATGACGATTGTTATACATACGAAAGAAGCCTGTACCGGCAGCTACTGCATACCCGGCAACACCTATCCATGGAGAAACGTCCCAATATTCCTTACGCAAAAACTCCGCACCCATAAAAGCGGTTGCAGTATGCCCCGACGGGAAGGAGTTACGGCTACTTCCATCAGGACGCTCTACACTGGCTGTCATTTTAAAAGTGTTTACCGTGATACCCATTAGCGCATAGGCAGTAGCAAGGATTATGGTACGATCCGTAAAGCTATGCCTTCCTTTTACACCACACAAATTCAAGCCATAAACAGCAAGCATCGGAGCATACTGCGAAAAATCATCAACCGTAAATTTACTGTCAATGTTTTCCCGTAGCTCGTCGCGTAACTCCCGGTTCTGATATTGCAGCCAATGGCTTTCCAACCCGATAATCCCCACTCCAATCAAAGTTGCAGGTAAAATGACCTGCCGGATGCGGAAACGGTATGGATTATTATCCATTACCCGAACCGTATCCATTTTGACAGAATCCTCCTGTGCTTGTCCGATTACTGCAAATGCACAAAGTACAAGCAATATAAGGATTTTACATACTCTCATCATATTCTAACTTCGCTGTGTGTTTTTTGCTCTTGTTTCCACCAAATGTATAAGAAACGCCGATATAGAAAATACGGGGATTACGGCGTTTTTCTACCTTCTGTTTCAATTCGGGTGTATCAAGCGTATACGACTTCCGATAGGTATCAAACAAATCGGTAACCGAAGCCAATACGGAAAGATTGATACTCGGAATATCATACTTCATACCCAGATTGATACAATAATCGGCATCCCTACGACCTTGCGGCACCAGTGTGGCAGAACGATAACGCGCATTGAGCTGCATCATATAATGTTTGAACGGCATGAAGTTGGCATTGAACAACGTGCTCCATGAGAAAGTATTCCTGTGTCGTGAAAAGCCCAACTTTTCTGCATTGATCTGATTGAAATATCCGTTTGCATTCCAGTTAAAAGAGAGCCAACGATTGATAGAATAACTCCAGATCAGCTCCAATCCTGCATTGTGACTCTGATCCAAATTCTCTTTAGTAGTCAGCAGTACGCCACCGTCTATGTAGCGTGATACTTCGGTAATCTGATTGGTAAGATAGCGATAATAGACTGTAGTCATCAACGATGCATTTGTATCATTGTGCCACAGCCATCCCGCCTCCACCGAATGTATCTTTTCCGGTTTCAAATCAGGATTACCCGCCGAAAGACTGAGTGGATTGATACGCTCGGCAAATGGATTCATATCACTACCTTCCGGACGGTTCACACGAAGGCTATAGCTTAGTTGGAGTTCATTGTGCTCATTCAGTTTGCGGGAGGCATGCAACGTAGGATAAATATTGGTATAGTGCTGCCTCGTGATGCTGTCAAGAGAATACAGATTGTTCCGGATATCAGCATATTCTCCACGCAGTCCGGCCATAAGACTCCACTCTCCCGGATTCATTTCTAAAGTAGCGAAGAGAGAATGAAGGGTGCGATGATGGGTAAAATCACTTGTGCGGTCAAAATCAGGAATGAAAGATGCTCCGTCCCAATTTTCCACATGGTAATTTTGTTCGGCACGAAGCGCTTCCAGTTCATAACCTGCCGAGAGTTTTGTCCGTTCCGACAAATGATGCTGCCAATGCACTTTTCCGATATGCAGATAATTGGCATCCCATACCCACTCATTATCTTTGGTGTCATTCTCCATTTGCATGGTAGAATATTCATTCTGTTCGTCTTCACTTTCGGAAGAATAAGTATAGTTCACGCTCCATTCATTTCCCTTTCCATAGGTGTGGGTGTAGAGAAAGTTTCCTTCCCACATATTCTCCCTGGCATCAGCCCTGCGATTGCGAAAATAAAAATCTTCCAAATGATGATTTATATCTTCCGTAACAGATTCTATACGCTCACTTCGCAGGAAATGACGGCGATTATAGCTTCCCGAAATTTCCATGACATCATGAGTCGAAAGGTTTGCTCCCATTCCAAGTCGTAATGTGTGCGACACGGGACGACCTGTGCCGAGAGTCGTCTGCTTAATGTATTCCGTGGGCGATGTACGATTGTCAAAAATACTACGGTCATAGCGATCTTGCCGGAAAGCATAACCGCCAAAGAAATTCACCCCATTGATGCCGTAATTCAAATTCACTCCGGCATTGTAACGGTCGTGGTTACCGGTATTCGCCGTCAAAGTGCCATTCAGCCCCGCCTTGCTCTCCTTTTTCAATACGATGTTGATAATACCGCTCACACCATCGGGTTTATACTCTGCCGAAGGATTAGTAATTACCTCGATACGTTCGATACTGTTTGCGGCAAGTTGATTCAGAGCATCAGTCCGTGTCCTGCCACTCATCAGTGCGGATGGTTTTCCATTAATGAGGATAGTCACATTCTCATTACCACGCAGGCTGACCGTACCTTCCAAATCCACCTCCACCGAAGGAATATTCTGCATCAAATCGCTTGCCGAGCCTGCCGAACTCATCAAATCCTGTCCGACATTAAATACCTTACGATCCAGTTTGGGCACAAAAGTGGATTTTCGCCCGGCTACCACCACCTCATTCAGCACCTGACCTTTATCGTCAATCCACAATACACCGACATCAACCGTCTGATTACCATTACCCACAGTGAACATTTCAGATTGTGTTTCACCATAACCGACATAACTACCCACCAGATAATAACGACCCGTTGGCACATCTTCCAGATGAAAGCATCCGGTAGAATCTGTCATAGCTCCCGTCACAAGTTTTTTTGTTGTTGCCTCGTACAAAGCTATCGTGGCAAACTCCACCGGTGCTTTATTCGTTTTACCACTTAAGATTCCTGTCACTTTACTGCCATTTCCTGCAGCGAATACAATCGTAATCCAACAAATGACCACGATGCCTAAAACAAATCTTTTCATACCTTTTCTTTCTTTTATCTCAAAATTCTGAGGCAAAAGTAAAAGGCAAATTAGAAGACATTTTGAATTTTATCGGGGAAGGCAATCTTTTTGAGGAGATTTTTTAGGATACGTCAACTGATTATCAAAAAGACGTTGACGGAATTTATTCATTTGGGGAGGGGTATAAATTAGATGGATACATTCAGTATACGACTGAACCCTATTCAGTATACGACTGAATGGCATTCACTATACGACTGAATTAGGTTCAGTATACGACTATTCCTTACGTATACATTAGTTGTAATAATATATATTGTTATTCGGATTTTGTTTTAGTTCATGGACTACACCGGCTTTGAAATAATTTCGCCAACAAATTACCTAAAATGTACTGTAAACACATGGCGATTCTTTTTGAAAGTGTATTCTACTCTCCAATTATGGTAGTCGCAAATGGCTTTTACAATAGAAAGTCCAAGTCCATTCCCAGACGTCTTTGCATCATCAGAACTGAAACGCTGAAAAAGTGTATGGGCATCGAGAGATACCCCATCCGCCGGATTACTGACCGTAAAACAGTTATCACAAAGCAAAAGTCTAATCTCTCCATCCATTGCAGCAGTATGGCGAATGGCATTGACAACAAGGTTATTCAGCAGGCAACTTAACAGAATTGTGTTCACATTGTGCACAGCATGGCACGTACGCTGGTCAAGAAATGAAATGTTCAAATCACTGTGCAGAACATTGTAAGTAGGCGTTGCCTCACGAATAAAGCTGCCTAAATCGACCTCCTCCATCTCTGTGTACTGTGAATTCTCTATTTTTGCCAAAAGCAGTAAATTGCGATTCAAATGTTCCATCCGGGTGTTGAGATCGTAAAGATCGGAAACAAGACTCATTGATCGCTCGTCCAGTTCTTCCTGCATCAACAAGTCCAGTTTGCTGCGAATAATAGATATAGGTGTTTGGAGTTCATGCGAAGCATTCTCGGTAAACTCTTTCTGTATACGATAAATCTCCTTATCTTTCTGCATCAGCTCTGCCAACGAATTGTTGAGCCGGGCAAATTCTTTTATTTCGGTTTTCTGAAACTGAGGCACTGCACTTTGCGCCAAGTTGAACTGTTCTGTCTTCTGCAACGTGTCATCAAACGGCAACCACAGGCGATGTGTAATGAAACGCATCATAATAAACAAAGCAAGGCTGAGAACCAGAAAAATAAGCAGGAACTGAAGCATCATTCCCACCATAATATCCCGTTCTAAGTCAATGTGTGGAATAGACGTCCCCAATTGCACCGCCTCGATAATGTCTATCATATCCTCCGCATAGAAATACTTGGTGAGCAGGAAAAACAAGGGAGTGGTCAGTATAAAGATTGCCACCGTACAGACAAGGAATTGCGATAGTGTTTTATTCAAAAGACTTTTCATGATTCTATAGCCCATTTATATCCGGTTCCATAATATGTTTTAATGCAATCTGCCATACCCACATCCGCCATTTTCGCTTTTAAGTTTTTGATGTGGGCATAGACGAAGTTAAAGTCATTCATCATATCCGCCATGTCCCCGCTAAGATGTTCGGCCAATGCGCTCTTAGAAACAACACGACGACGGTTTTCAATGAGGAATAACAGAAGTTCATATTCTGTTTTGGTCAAATCGAGTGTGACAGTTCCGACACTAACTACCTTACCAAGCAAATCAATACTTATCGGACCATTCTGTAAAGTGTTGCTGTTCGTAAAACATTTCCTCCTCAACAAAGCAAAAATACGCATACTCAATTCCGGCAGATGAAAAGGCTTGGCTAAATAATCGTCCGCACCGATCTTCAGTCCCGCCACTTTATCGTCTAAAGAATCCTTTGCCGACACAATGATGACTCCCGTCTGAGGCGATGTACTTTTTATTTTTCGCAGCACATCCAATCCATTTCCTCCGGGAAGCATTAAATCCAGCAAGATACAGTCATATTCGTAGAGTTCTACCTTCATGGCAGCCTCAGCAAAGGAAAAGGCTTGTTCGCACAGATAATCTTCCCGACACAGAAAGCTCACAATACTGTCGGACAATTCATGTTCATCCTCTACTATCAATAATTTCATAGTTCCTAATTTTAAATACAGACACAAATGTATCGGAGAATTCTGTAGAAATTCTGAATGAAAGGAGTTTATTGCATGTAGGATTAAAGCTATAAAATAATCCGGTCCTCTTTCTGCCGCACAAAGCAGTCTGAAAGCAATGAAGCAAACGGGGTATCATACGTCCGCGCCTTGAACGAACATCCTTTGACGCATGCGCAACACTTTATGCACTTTTCGGCAATCGTATTACATTCGTCACCTTTCAGAATAGCTCCCGAAGGACAATGTACAGCGCAAACACCACAATGCGTGCAAAGTTCCGCATTCACTTCCGGTACACGCGGCAAAGGAACACCACTTTTACGCAACTTTATCACCCGGCGCAGAAACTTGAACAAAGGCAGAAAAGGCTGGCGCGGGCGCTGAATACGGTTCACATCTACCGGATACAAGTGTTCCATATCAACGGCAGCATTTATTTTCGTCCATATCTTCGCACCAAATTCCTCCGCATATTGCAAATCATTTGCATCCGGACGCCCTGGGGCTATTGGATTTTGTTCTGTACTATATGAATGTTCTCCCACAAAAGTAGCCCCGGCAATAACTTTGAAACCCTGGGCAGAAGCAAATGCATCCAATTCTATCAAAGCCTTTTCATACGCGCGGTTACCATAAACTACTACCAGCACAACCGGAGATCCCGATGCACGAATGCTCTGCAACCGCTCCATAGCCAAAGGAGCTACCTTGCCGCCATACACCGGCACAGCAATAAGAGTCAGTGTATTCTCCGGAATATCTACCTCAGCAGCATGCAGTGTTAAATTCGTAGTAACAACATTTGTTAGTCCTGTTCCGCGAACAATTGCCTCACCAACTTGTTTAGATGTACGAGTAGGCGAAAAATAGATGAAATGAACTTCGTTTATATCCATAAATATATGCGCTTTTTCTTGGTTTATCAAGCAAAGATAAAGTTTTAAAATTAAAAAAAAGACGAATTGTTTATGAAACCAAAAATATTTATTACCTTTGCGCCGTTGAAACATTCTGTAAACTCCTAAGTGCGGGTAGCTAACAGTTTTCCGGTTCAATAATAAATATCCCATAATCATTATATTAAATAAAGGTATATTTGCCACGTTGCTTGTGACGACAACCGCAGCCGTGTGAACATATCTGTCCAATAACAAAAGAAATTTTAAACCATTCACATATATACTGTATGTATAATATCATTCAATTGAACGACAAAAATTTGTCGGAACTTCAATCTATTGCCCAAGAACTGGGTATTAAAAAGACAGACTCACTAAAAAAAGAAGAACTTGTTTACAAGATACTTGATGAACAAGCCATCGCAGGTGCTACCAAAAAGGTTGCTGCTGAAAAGCTGAAAGAAGAGCGTAAAGTGGACAGACAACAGAAACGTACCCGCGTAACCGTAAAAAAAGAGAGTACTGACAAAGTCTTTACCGCCAACAAAAACGGCGATCTCACTAAGGCAAAAGCTGAAGCTTCAGTAGCAGCCGCTAAAGTACAACCGGTAGCAGAAGCAGTAAAAGCACCGGTAGCAGAGGCACCTAAAGCGCCGGTAGCGGAAAAAGAAGTAGCTGTAGCAGCTACAGCAGCTCCTGAAAAAGCTGAAACGCCTAACTCAACGAAGCGTAAACCGGGACGTCCGCGTAAAGCTAAGGTAGAAGAAAAAGCTCCCATACCCGCACCCGTACCTGTTGCAAAGAAGGAAGAGCCTAAGAAAGCTGAGCCCGAATTGAATTTTGAAACAGAAGCGCCTAAAGTTATCAAGAAAGTCGTAGTGGAAGACAGCCCTATCCTGTCAGAACCCGAAGATGACTTCATCCCTATCGAAGACCTTCCGACCGAGAAAGTAGAACTGCCTTCTGAACTTCTCGGTAAGTTTGAAGCAACTAAAGCTGAAACACCCGCAGTTCCTGTAGTTGAATCTGTTCCTGCCAATCAACGTCCACGCCTTCGTCCCCGAGACAACAATAATAATACCCCTTACAATAATAACAACAACAATAATAACAACCGGAACAACAACCCACGTCCCGTACAACAGCAGCGTCCGGCACAACCGAATGCCAACAATGAGAATTATTCTCCTGTCCCCGAACGCAGACCTGTAGTTGAACGTGAAAAAGTATACGAATTTGACGATATCCTGACCGGTACAGGCGTACTGGAAATCATGCAGGATGGTTACGGATTCCTTCGTTCTTCCGACTATAATTACCTTTCTTCACCGGATGATATTTATGTATCTCAATCTCAAATCAAACTGTTTGGTCTGAAAACCGGTGATGTTGTAGAGGGTGTAATCCGTCCTCCTAAAGAAGGTGAGAAATATTTCCCATTAGTAAAAGTGGGAAAAATCAATGGACGTGACCCGGCTTTCGTACGTGACCGCGTACCATTTGAGCATCTCACGCCATTATTCCCCGACGAAAAATTCAGATTGTGCAAAGGTGGCTATTCAGACTCTATGTCTGCTCGTGTAGTAGACCTCTTTGCTCCTATCGGTAAAGGCCAGCGTGCATTGATCGTGGCACAACCTAAAACCGGTAAGACCATCTTGATGAAAGATATAGCCAATGCTATCGCAGCAAATCATCCGGAAGTCTACATGATTATGTTACTTATCGACGAACGCCCGGAAGAAGTAACCGACATGGCACGCACCGTAAATGCTGAGGTCATTGCTTCCACTTTTGACGAACCTGCCGAACGCCACGTAAAAATCGCCGGTATTGTGCTGGAAAAAGCCAAAAGACTGGTAGAATGCGGTCATGACGTAGTGATCTTCCTGGATTCAATTACACGTTTGGCACGTGCTTACAATACAGTATCTCCGGCTTCCGGTAAAGTACTTTCCGGTGGTGTGGACGCCAATGCACTTCATAAGCCCAAACGCTTCTTCGGAGCTGCCCGTAATATTGAAAACGGTGGTTCGCTCACTATTCTTGCTACTGCCTTGATTGATACAGGTTCCAAGATGGATGAAGTTATCTTCGAAGAATTCAAGGGTACAGGTAACATGGAATTGCAGCTCGACCGCAACCTGTCTAACAAACGCATCTTCCCAGCTGTCAATATTGTTGCTTCCAGCACCCGTCGTGACGACTTGCTGCAAGACAAGCAAACGTTGGATCGTATGTGGATACTCCGCAAATATCTGGCTGACATGAATCCGATTGAAGCTATGGACTTTGTGAAAGACCGCATGGAAAAAACCAAAGATAATGACGAGTTCCTAATGAGCATGAATAGCTAAAACCACAGCTAAAAAAACAAAATCAACAATAAATAGGATTATATATACAAAAAGGGCGAGACATTTTCGGATATCTCGCCCTTTTTATTTATTTTTGTCGCAAGTAATCAGATTTCATTATATAAACATTTAATTAATCAGGTGAGGCTCAGTAAAACGATCATACTATTTTTGTTGATGCTATTTTACAGTACTTCCTACATCCAATCGGCAAATCTGGATTTGGTAGATGAGCGTATACACCTAATGGAGTATCTGATGGATAATAATCTGGCCTATTCTCAAGAAGTCAGATTACATGATATCATCCAGTGGGAAGACGAACTTGTTGACGTATTTCGCAACAAGGAGGATTATAAACACATGTTCCTCATGCAGCAAATGGCTGCTTATGCACTTGTATCTGATGGGCACATCAATGAAGCATTGGAAAAAGCAAATGCCATGCTACAGCAAGCCACCTTAATGAAATATGATATAGGAATAGCCATATCACATTATGCCATCGGCGATATTTACCTCAATGCCAACATGACTAATGAAGCTATCGAGGAATATGAAATAGCCATGCAGAAGCTATATAAAATTGCAGACTCCGAAAAATTACAGGAAAAAGTACTTATCCAATTAATCCCCACGCTTATCAGACTGGGACGATTGAATGAAGCTAAAGACTATTTGGAACAGATAGAACAAGTAAAAGACTATCGACATAGCCGCTTCATAGAAAATATCTTTCAAGCCTACTATTATCTTCATACTAATAACCTGGAACAAGCTCGGGAATATATTCAGGAAGCAGAAGAATGGTATGAGTATTATCCTTTCTTTTTTCACAGTTCTATTTTGAAATATATCCAAGCCGAATATGCCAAGCAAGTCGAAGATGACGAGCAAGCCATAAAATTATATAATGAACTGACCGTTAGTACCAGTAGCGCCAATGTCTACAACAGATATCTGAAAATGAAGAATTCATTGGCACGACTGTATACCAAACGTGGAAGAGCCAAAGAGGCATGCGAAATATTTCAAGATATCAATGCTGCACGAGATTCTATCAATGCACGCAACTACTCCTCGCAAATTAATCTGCTGCGAACCATATATCAGGTAGACCGTCTTGAAATGGATAATCAAAACGAACGGAACCGGTTATTGTTTTATTCCATCATGGGGTGTATCCTTATTTTAAGCATATCCATTGCATCGGTACTCTACATCCGTAAGATCAACAAACGACTGATAGCATCCAAGCTGAAACTGGAAAAAGCACGGCAAATTGCAGAAAATTCCATCCGCACCAAGAGCGTTTTTCTGTCGAATATGAGCCATGAAATACGCACGCCTCTAAATGCTTTGTCCGGCTTCTCTGCTATTCTGACGGATGCAAATATTGATATCAGTACCCGGCAACAATGCAATGAAATCATTCAGCAGAATTCAGATTTACTGTTGAAACTAATAGATGATGTTGTAGATCTTTCTAGTCTGGAAATCGGAAAAATGCAATTTCTTTTCGCTAACAATAATGCTGTAGCTATATGCCGGAATGTAGTGGATACGGTAGAAAAGATAAAGCAAACATCCGCTTCTGTACTGTTCCAAACTTCTTTAGAGAACTTGGAAATCTATACAGATGAAGCACGTCTTCAACAATTACTAATCAACTTACTGATTAATGCCACCAAATTTACCACAGAAGGAAGTATTACTCTCTCATTAGAAAAACAGTCAGAAGAAGTTGCTCTGTTTGCTGTATCAGATACAGGTTGCGGCATAGCTCCGGAAAAGCAGGGTACAATATTCAATCGTTTCGAAAAACTGAATGAAAATGCGCAAGGTAGTGGATTGGGACTTTCCATTTGCCAACTGATTGTGGAACGTTTCGGTGGGAAAATATGGATTGACCCCGAATACAAGAATGGTTCCCGTTTCCTGTTTACCCATCCTATTGTCTCAACTAGCAGAAAGGAGGTATCAGAATGAAACGTCTCTTATTTATAGTAGTTCTTTTACTACAATTCTTTTTCATATTTGCAAACAGACCAATCAAACGGTCACCTGTTACCGATAGTCTTATAACAGAGTTGCAAACACTTCCACATGACACTACCAGACTAAAACTACTCGAAAAGCTTGTGCTTACGGAGCAGAATTCTCCGCATTATATAGAATATGCAGAAGAAATGTTCAACGAAGCGCAGCGTCAAAAAAATGCTAAATACATCTGCAGCAGTACCTATTTTAAAATTCTATATTACTATAATAAAGAGAAAATAGACAGCGTCAGTAAATTGGTTGATTATGTAAAACCCATTGCTGAACGCATGAAATACTATCGTTTGTACTTCAACGCACAAAAACTGCTTATATATACCTATATTTATAGCGAAAAATATGAATATGCCATCAATGAAGCATTGGAAATGCTCAAGATAGCAGAAGAGTTGGATAATATAGATGGATGCATAGCTGCATATTCATGTCTGGCAAGTGCCTATCATGAAACCAATCGCAAGAAAGAAGAAGGAGAAGCGCTACGTAAGGCACATAAATATGCTTCCGAGCAAAAGACAAGCAGTACGCAAGTCAATGTTTTGGGACAACTGATTATGTTCAGCAATGACCAAAATGATTATAAAAGCCTGAAAGTATATTTAGATGAAAACAAGCAGCTAATGGAGGAAATGTTAGCCTGGGACCCTGACATGTATGAGTCTTATTTCAACCTCTACCTATTTTCAACAGTATTCCAGTCCTACTACTATACAGGTATAGGAAAAACCGACTCTGCACAATATTATATAGAGAAGGCACAAGATTTCATAACCCCGCAAAGTTATCTCCCTTACATAACCATGTATCATGATGCCTATGCCAAATACTATCACTACACTAAAAAATATCAAAATGCATTAGTACACATGGATTCTGCTCTGATATATATGCAACAATCTAAATCGGCATTAACGGAGTACGCCAAACAATTATCCCGCAAAGCTGACATCCTGCTGGAAATGGGTCAATATGCAGAAGCATTACCACTATACGAAAAATCTAATCACATTCAAGATTCATTGACTGCTGCCATATCAGCCAAGCAATTGGAAGAAATCAAAGAAATATACCATCTTAACCAACTAGTATGGGAACGCGGAAAACTCAGGAATCGTGTACAAACCAGTATTCTCCTGAGCCTTGGAATCATACTTGTGCTATGTATCACTTATATGCTCCGCATCAACCGGATACGAAAAGCATTGAAAATTTCAAAAAAAGAGACCCAGAAAGCCACACGTCAAACAGAGCGGGCCAATGAAATGAAAAACCGTTTCTTGTCCAACATGAGTCATGCCATCCGGGTTCCTCTGAACGGAGTATTAGGTTTCTCGCAAATCATTGCAAACGAAGTGGAAATTGACGAACCTACCCGTAAAGAATATGCGGACATCATTCAACAAAACACTGAACAATTAATGCGTCTGGTAAACAATGTTCTTGATCTATCCCGTCTGGAGGCTGGTATGATGAAGTTCCAATTAAGTGACTATGACATTGTACAACTTTGCAAGGATTCCGTAGGAATGGCACAAATGCAAAATCCAACTTTGCATATTCATTTCTACAGTGACATTGACGAGTATATTGTTTATACTGATACAAACCGGATGATGCAACTCATCGTCAGTATTCTTACTTGCCCCTCTCCATCTTTCAAAGAAGAACGTGATCTCCAATTCACTTTAGATAAAAATGGAGAAATATTATGCTTCAAAGTTACGAACTCTCCATTGGCAGACCTCAATTATGCCAATCAGGACTCTGCTTTGCGTAACGATGTCAACCTTTTATTACTGAAACACTTCGGCGGTACTTATCAGGTAATTCATGACGGTAAGGAAGGACCGACTATTCTTTTCACCTATCCTGCTACCTCAACTGAATAATATTCTTGCCTCAAAAGAAGGTAGATACAGGGATTTTTTGTACTTTTGCGCCTCAATAAGAGTAATTTGTAATTTATAAATAGTAATTATATCATCATGTTCGATAATTTAAGCGAAAGACTGGAAAGGTCGTTTAAAATTCTGAAAGGTGAAGGAAAAATCACCGAAATCAATGTTGCGGAAACCCTGAAAGATGTGCGCAAAGCACTGTTAGACGCCGACGTTAACTACAAAGTAGCCAAAACTTTTACAGATACAGTTAAGGAAAAGGCATTGGGACAAAACGTATTGACAGCCGTAAAGCCCAGTCAATTAATGGTGAAGATCGTGCACGACGAGTTGACTCAATTAATGGGTGGCGAAACTGCAGAAATTGATTTGGAAGGAAAACCTGCTGTCATCTTAATGTCTGGTCTGCAAGGCTCCGGTAAGACTACTTTCTCCGGTAAGTTGGCACGAATGCTAAAAACGAAAAAGAACAAGAAACCGTTATTGGTGGCTTGTGACGTATACCGCCCTGCCGCTATCGAACAATTGCGCGTATTAGCAGAGCAAATAGGAGTTCCAATGTACTCTGAACCGGATAGTAAGAATCCGGTGAAAATTGCAGAAAATGCAATTCAGGAAGCAAAAGCCAAAGGATATGATGTTGTAATCGTCGATACCGCCGGACGTCTGGCTGTGGACGAAGAGATGATGAATGAGATTGCTGCTATTAAAAAAGCAATCAATCCGAACGAAATTCTTTTTGTTGTAGACTCTATGACCGGCCAGGATGCTGTAAACACAGCAAAAGAGTTTAACGAACGTCTTGATTTTAACGGTGTTGTACTGACTAAGTTGGATGGTGATACCCGGGGTGGTGCCGCTCTTTCTATCCGTTCAGTAGTAAACAAGCCGATCAAATTTGTGGGTACAGGTGAGAAGCTGGATGCCATTGACCAATTCCACCCTTCACGTATGTCAGACCGTATCCTCGGTATGGGTGATATTGTTTCATTGGTGGAACGTGCTCAAGAGCAATATGACGAAGAAGAAGCTAAACGCCTGCAAAAGAAGATTGCCAAGAACCAGTTCGACTTCAATGACTTCTTAAGTCAGATAGCGCAAATCAAAAAGATGGGTAACCTGAAAGATCTGGCTTCTATGATTCCGGGTGTAGGTAAGGCTATAAAGGACATCGATATTGACGACAATGCTTTCAAGAGTATTGAAGCTATTATTTATTCTATGACCCCTGCAGAACGTAGTAATCCGGCCCTTCTGAACGGTTCACGCAGACAACGTATTGCTAAAGGTAGTGGTACGAATATTCAGGAAGTAAACCGCTTGTTAAAACAATTCGATCAAACTCGTAAGATGATGAAGATGGTAACAGGTAGCAAGATGGGTAAAATGATGCCTAAGATGAAATAATAAAAATACTGATATGACACTAATTGACGGAAAAGCAATTTCGGAACAAGTAAAACAGGAGATTGCTGCAGAAGTAGCAGAAATTGTGGCGAAAGGTGGCAAACGTCCTCATCTTGCAGCAATTCTCGTAGGCCACGATGGTGGTAGTGAAACGTATGTTGCTGCAAAAGTAAAAGCATGCGAAGTTTGCGGATTCAAATCCAGTCTCATTCGTTACGAAGCAGATGTGACGGAAGAAGAACTTCTTGCTAAAGTACGTGAACTAAACGAAGATGCAGATGTAGACGGGTTCATTGTACAACTTCCATTACCCAAGCACATCTCCGAGCAGAAAGTGATTGAGACCATTGATTATCGCAAAGACGTAGATGGTTTCCATCCCATCAATGTAGGACGCATGTCCATTGGATTGCCTTGCTATGTATCAGCAACTCCCAACGGAATCCTAGAACTGTTAAAACGCTACCAGATAGAGACTTCCGGTAAGAAGTGCGTAGTATTGGGACGTAGTAACATTGTCGGCAAACCAATGGCTGCTTTAATGATGCAAAAAGCCTATCCGGGAGATGCAACTGTAACTGTATGTCATAGCCGCAGTAGAGATCTCGTAAAAGAGTGTCAAGAAGCTGACATCATCATCGCCGCACTGGGACAACCTAACTTTGTAAAAGAAGAAATGGTGAAAGAAGGAGCTGTAGTGATTGATGTAGGCACTACACGCGTGCCGGATGCCACCAAGAAATCAGGATTTAAACTGACTGGTGATGTAAAATTTGACGAAGTTGCTCCGAAATGCTCCTTTATCACTCCTGTTCCGGGTGGTGTAGGCCCTATGACTATTGTTTCTTTGATGAAAAATACATTGCTGGCTGGTAAGAAAGCAATTTACTAATAATAAAAATCCTAAATACCGAAAAAGGCAGACCATGATTGTGGAGCCTTTTTTCGGTATTTATTTTACCTAATAATACCTATGAACACACTACTGAGAACCATTGCATGCTTACTTTTCCTTACATACGTTCTATATTCCTCAGCACAGAACTTCACAATCGACTACCCCATTTATCAAAATAGGAATAGTGAAGCACTGGAAATCAGTCGGATTGAACGTAATGATACAGCCACCATTTTGTACATGGATGCTTATTCGCGTCCGAACTATTGGATTCGTTTGGCTTCAAGCCTGTCACTTTACGGAAATCAAACCGGAAAAAATTACTCCCTCATCCGCTCACAAGGTTTCGAATTGGATAAAGAAATCTATATGCCAACTTCAGGTAATGTAACTTTCACTCTGCAATTTCCTCCTCTTGATCCTCAGGAAGAAACTGTTGATTTCATGGAAAGTAGTAATGAAAGAGATTTTCAAATTAAAGGTATTAGTCTTAATACACAGGAAAAAGAAGGAAAAATTCATTGTCATATTTCAGGCGAAGTGGTTGATAGTCCACAATCCAGCCGGCTCGTATTGATAAAAGCTCATAAGAACCCCAGCAGTGCTCCTTGGTTATCTATTCCCATACGCAACGGAGTATTTGAATACGATTTCTATACTGATCAAGAAGAGGTTTATGAAGTTTTTATCTGGAATGATATGATTAACGGTAGTTGGATGCCTGCTTTCTTCTTTGCTGAAAATGGACCTGTATCTTTCACTCTATATCCGGCAAGCACCGGAAAACCTGGAGTGACACGTACTGAAAATCCATTAACTTGCGAATTACAGCAACTGGAAACTGAAAGAAACAATAAATTCAATTTCGACTCTCTGTATGCCCAAATTGATAAACTATATAAAGAAAACCGCTTCGAAAGCGAGGCATTACAAACTCTTTGGAAAAATATGGAACAGGTCAAAGATAATGTTGAAGAACGAAATAAAATCTATAGAGAAAGAGACCGTCTTGAAGAAAGTGGAGAGGCATATACCGAAGATGCTAAAGTTCTTCTGGAAGAAATCAAACAGCTAAATCAAAAAATGAATCAATGGACTATAGAACATATTAAGCAGCAACCCTCCCTAATTGGGCTATATGTTCTAACAAGTAAAATAGCAATAGCACGAAAAGGCGAAGACATCAGTCCATATCTAAGTATCTATCAGAATATCTTTGCTTCTCGTTATCCTGAACATCCTTATAGCAAGGAGATGAAAATACTGATTGAAAACGGACAACCTAAAGTAGGAAACCCTTATATTGATTTTTCAGCTCCCGATCTCAATGGAAAAAAAATAAAGGTTTCAGAACACATTAAGGGGAAAATAGCATTAATTGATTTGTGGGCTTCCTGGTGTGGTCCATGTCGTGTAAATTCTAAGCAGATTATTCCTATATATGAAAAATTTAAAGATAAAGGATTTACTGTTATAGGAGTAGCACGGGAACAAGGAAGCGATGCAGATATGAAAAGAGCTATCCAAAAAGACGGTTACCCTTGGTTGAATCTGATCGAACTGAACGATACCAACCAAATATGGATGAAGTATCGTATACCCAATGCGGCGGGAGGAACTTTCCTTATTGACACTCATGGAATTATTCTTGCTGTAAACCCCACTGCTGAAGAGATAGAAAGTATTCTTCAAAAAGAACTTTAATCTTGCAAATAATTATGAGGAAAATATTTCCTTTCACACTCGGCCTATTTTTCATATCATGCTCTAGTGTAGCACAAGAACGGGTGGTATCTGAAGTCGTCGATACAATCCCCCCTGCAAAAATCACTCTATTATTTGTAGGTGATCTGATGCAACACCAAGCCCAGCTTGACGCTGCGCGTACAGATAAAGGGACTTATGACTACTCTCCCTGTTTCTCTCTCGTAAAAGAGCAAATCAGTGGAGCGGACATCGCTATCGGCAATTTAGAAGTACCTATCGGTGGAAAACCTTATAGTGGTTATCCGGCTTTCTGTGCACCTGATGAATATTTATATGCCATTAAAGAGGCCGGTTTCAATGTTCTGTTAACTGCTAACAATCACTGTCTCGACCGCGGTAAAAAAGGTTTGGAACGTACAATCCTAATGTTAGATTCCTTACGTATCCTCTACACCGGAACTTATAGAAATGAAGAAGAACGCCGTCAACGATACCCATTGCTCATTCACAAAAACGGTTTTCGAATTGCCCTTCTGAACTATACCTATGATACCAATGGAGTTAAGCCATCCTATCCCAACATAGTGAACTATATTGATAAGAAAATCATGTTACAGGATATCGATACAGCACGAACATGGCAACCTGATGTTATCATTGCCTGTATGCATTGGGGAAACGAATACCAATCGCTACCTAGTCGCGAACAACGACAGTTGGCTGATTGGTTATTGGAACAGGGCGTTACCCATATCATCGGTAGCCATCCTCATGTTATACAACCGATGGAACTACGCACCGATAGCATTACCGGAGCACAACACGCTGTAGTATATTCTTTAGGGAATTTCATCTCCAATATGAGTAAAGTAAATACTGACGGAGGACTTATTTTCACATTAGAATTAGAAAGAGACACCACAACATCTACCTCCACACAAGTTCGAGTACAACGTTGCGAATATAATTTGGTATGGACAGCACGTCCCAATCTCACCAAAGAAAAAAATTATGTGCTTTATCCTACAGATTCCACATCTATTTCAAAGCTCCCGGAAGCTGCACGTAACCATCTGAATATCTTCGTCAAAAACTCCCGAAAGCTCCTCCAACAGCACAATGTAGGAATTAAGGAGAATAAAAAATAATGCAGATTTCAATAAAATATTTCGCCAAATATTTGCAGTATCAAAGATAATACCTATCTTTGCACCGCGTTTGAGAAATGACGCAAACATGGTGACTGTAGTTCAGTTGGTTAGAGCGTCAGATTGTGGTTCTGAATGTCGTGGGTTCGAGTCCCATCAGTCACCCCAAAAGATCCTGTAAGTTTATGACTTGCAGGATTTTTTGTTTATAACACCTTCCTATCCTCTATGTTAAAGTTTACTATTCCGACCAGCTTCCAACAAATATTAACCACGATAATCATAAAGTTCCGGGAATTTGCATACATTTGCACCACGTTATAAAACATCATAGGTGCAATAATAAACATGGAAAATGAACTTCTGTCGCTCATTCCTGAATACATACCTTTAGGGCTCGGCGTATATGACAAAGATGGATATCTGAAATACGCCAATGGCACCACACTAAAAATGTTCGGTGTAACCATGAAGGATATTTATAATATTAATATCTTCGATGACCCTAACATCACGGCAGAAGATAAAGCTCTCCTAAAGCAGGGGTTGAACGTCTCTTTTGAAACTGATTATGATTTCGATCTTTGTGAAAACTTCTACGAAACACCCATCAAAGGAATCAAAAAATACTTTGTTACCAAAGTAACTATCATGCGCGATCCCGAAGGAAATCGTCAAGGCTATTTATTAGCCTGCGAAGATATCACCGTAAAGAAAGCACAAGAGCGGGAAATCATTGAAAGTTACAAGAAGATAAAAGCAACACAAAAGGAGTTATCATTAGCCTTGAATGCTGGGAAGCTATCCTCATGGAACTACAATATAAAGGAAGGTCTGTTTTGTAAATTCGATGTCCACATCGAGAATATTGAGAAAAGATCATTGCAATCCATATATGAGAGCATCCATCCTGACGACAGAAATAAATTCATGGCATTACTGGAAGCAGTTGCTCATAAACAGAAGCTCCCGGAAAACAGAATTATATTAAGAGTTCTGGAAAACAATGCAACAGATTATAGTTACTCCAGCTTTACCTACAGTGCAGTAGAAGATGAAGCAGGCAATGTAGGGGTCATCACATTTATTCAACGGGATATTACCGAAGACATTATATATCAGCAAAATTTGATTACAGCCAAAAACAAAGCAGAAGAAGCAGACAAATTGAAATCTACATTCCTCGCTAACATGAGTCATGAAATCCGTACTCCACTCAATGCAATTGTAGGATTCTCTGAATTGCTGACCGAAACAGATGATACGAAAGAAAAATTTGAATATAAACAACTGATTGAAACCAACAGTGAGATACTCCTGAAATTAATCGGAGACATTCTCGATCTGTCAAAAATTGAAGTCGGCTCCATTGATATCAATCGTCAGAAACTGAATTTGTGCCAGCTTTGCGATGAATTATACCGGTCCTTCCAGCAACGGATTAAAAACCCCAAAGTTACCCTCAAACTCATCAATCCATATACCAAATGTGTGGCGAATTTCGACAAATATCGCTTTATGCAGATATTCACGAACTTTGCTACGAATGCCATTAAGTATACACCACAAGGTGAAATTGTGATGGGATACGAATGTATGCCCGGACAGGTAAGAATCTATGTAAAGGATAGTGGCATCGGAATACCGGAGGAGAAAAAGAACCGTATCTTCAGCCGTTTCGAGAAATTAGATACTTTTGCCCAAGGAACCGGCTTAGGACTTTCTATCTGTAAAGCTATTGCCGATGCTACAGGCGGAGAAGTAGGCTTTAAGTCCAAAGCCAATGTAGGTTCTGAGTTCTGGTACATCGGATATACCGATGTCGAATATGTCGAAAAATCAGAGGTTGCAGACGAGGACTTAAATAACAAAAGTACAGAACACCTTCCAGCAGATTCCTCAGTAAAGATTAAAGATCTGAATATTCTGATAGCGGAAGATAATGACAGCAATTACCTGTTAATCAAGAAACTTCTTAAAGACAATCAACTAACCCGCGCCATAACCGGAGTAGAAGCTATCGAGAAAATCAAAGCCCAAACCTTTGACATCGTCTTTATGGATATGCGGATGCCGGTAATGAATGGACTGGAAGCAACTTCCCTCATCAGGGAATTTAACCAAACTACCCCTATTATCGCTCTTACCGCTAATGCTTTCGACTCCGACAGAGAGAATGCATTAGCCGCAGGATGCAATCATTTCATGACAAAACCCGTCAAAAAGAGAGAATTGATGGATTTGCTTTTCAGATATTTCAAACAACACCCCCAATAACAGGATTACTTCTGATTCAATTTACGTATCACTTTAGCAGGATTTCCTACAGCCAACGAGTCTGCCGGAATATCATGCGTAACCACTGAACCCGCACCGATTACACAACGGTCGCCAATAGTCACTCCCGGGCAAATTGTCGCATGACCGCCAATCCAGCAGCGTTCACCAATGGTTACCGGCAGACAATTCTCATAGGCATCCCTTTCGTCAGCATCAAGCGGATGTTGCGCCGTATAAATATGTACTCCCGGAGCAATCAATGTTTTCCGGCCAATAGTTACTTTTGCACCATCCAAAATAACAGCACCAAAATTGATAAAAACTCCTTCAGCTGCATATATACCATCTCCATAATCGCAATAAAAGGGTGGTTCCACAAAAAAATCCGGAGCAGAATTCGGGAAAAGTGAACGGGTAACCTCCGGCATTTTAGAGGTATGATATTCAGTCACATTCAACTGATGCAGCTTCTTTTTTACTTCAGCCCGATAGGCATACATTTCAGGAGTATGAGCATTGTAATGAAGCCCTTCGCGCATACACTTTAATTCTTCTTGAAGTGTTCTCATCTTAAAAATGATTTTATTATTAACTCGTTAAAAGCACTGCAAAGTTAGTATAAATTCAGGCACCTGTATACCCATGTTTCTGTAAAAAAAGTAAATACCCGAAACCATAAAAAAGGCTCAATTGTTATTTTAATATTCGGAATTATCAGGTGTACAACAAACAGTCTCTTAGTTTAAAAAAGTTGAAAGTAGATAATCCTACGTTTATTTTCTGTTTGCTGGCGCTCGATTTGCGGATATTATTACGGAGTATTAATCAATATACCCCTGATATTAGTATGACAACATGTACAACTAAAAATAAATGATTATGGAAATAAACGAGAAATTAATTGCAGTCGTAGAAATCGGTGGTGACAAAGCAACTCAATTCTGGGCAAGAGCTGATGATTTGGCGCAAGCATACAATGAGAAATCAACGGATATAATCTATTCAGTAAAGAAACTTCCTGATTCTGATAACCTGTTTCACTTCTTCGCTACCTCTAAAGAAGAAATGATGCAGGAAACCTTGTTGGAGTGCAGTCGTGAGTTCCTGGATGAATTACTAACATTAGTTCCCAGCGAATGCGTCAGAATATCCGTTGTCGGACCTAAAGCAAGCTAAAAGAGCATACCGTAAACCGATAAAGCAAAGGATTGGGCAGGCAGAAAAGAGGCAGATAGGAATACATTCATTATCTTTGCAACTGTTTTTGTAAACCCAACCCTATATAAAATGAAGTTACTCTGGCTTGACCTCAACAGTTCATACGCACATTCTTCCCTGGCACTTCCGGCACTGCATGCCCAGATTGCTGATGATACATCCATAGAATGGGATATCGTATCAGCCACTATTAATGAGAATGTAGGTCTGACTGTCAATGAAGTCTACCATCGCCAACCTGACATACTTGCCGCTACAACCTGGCTCTTCAACCATGAGCAATTGCTTCACATCCTTTCAAGAGTAAAAGCACTCCTGCCACAATGCTGCATTGTATTAGGTGGTCCTGAGTATTTGGGAGACAATGAATATTTCCTGCATAAGAACCTTTATGTCAGCTGTGTATTCAGAGGAGAAGGAGAAGAGGTGTTCCCACAATGGCTCGCATGCCGGCACGAACAGGAAAAGTGGAATACAATTCCCGGACTCTGTTATCTCGACTCCAACGGGCAGTACAGAGACAACGGAATAGCACGTGTACTGAAATTCTCTGATCTCATACCTCCCGAAAAAAGCCGCTTCTTTAATTGGAGCAAACCGTTCGTACAACTGGAAACGACACGAGGTTGTTTCAACACCTGTGCATTCTGCGTCAGCGGAGGTGAAAAGCCTGTACGTACACTTTCCATAGAAGCTATTCGCGAACGACTCCAAATCATTCATCAACATGGTATTAAAAACGTGCGTGTACTCGACCGTACTTTCAATTACAATACCCGCCGGGCAAAAGAACTGCTTGAGCTTTTTCTTGAATACCACCCTGATATACGCTTCCATCTGGAAATACACCCTGCACTTCTTTCCGAAGAACTGAAAGAAGAATTGAAACACTTGCCCGAAGGTTTGTTACACCTGGAAGCAGGCATACAAAGCCTGCGTGAACCTGTACTCGAAAAAAGCCGGAGGATGGGAAAGCTGACAGACGCATTGGAAGGTCTGAAATTCTTGTGTTCTCTCCCCAATATGGAAACACATGCCGATTTAATAGCAGGACTCCCACTCTACCATCTTTCAGAAATATTCGAAGATATCCGTGTTCTGGCAGCATACGGTGCAGGAGAAATACAACTGGAGTCTCTCAAATTACTCCCCGGTACGGAAATGCGTAGAAGAGCGGAAGAATTGGGCATCCAATATTCTCCCCTCCCCCCCTATGAAGTGCTTCAAACCCGCGAGATCAATGTAAGTGAATTGCAAACAGCCCGTCAGCTCTCCCGCCTGCTGGATGGATTTTATAATACTCCAGCCTGGCAATCCATTACCCGTAAACTCATTCTGAAAGAAGAAAAATTCCTGTATCGGTTCCTGGAACACCTGATACAAATAGGTTTGATAGACCAACCGATGAGTCTGGAAAAACGAGGACTTATCCTGTATGAATTCTGTAAGCACAACTATCCGGAATATCAGTTAGAAGCCAGCATTGCTTGGATAGAGGCCGGCATGTCACTGAAAAAACTTCCGGCAGAAAAGGTAAAGACCAAACGGCAGGTTCCCCCGGAGAACTGGCAAGTACTGTATGGCCAATACAAAGAGAATCTCCGCCTTTGTTTCCTGCCTGTCAACGAGGAAACCAATCAAGGCTATTGGTTTGGTTTCGAATCGGAGATACAGAAGCCGGAACCCGTATTCAAAGCAATGAATTAACTGAAAAGATAAATGGAAGACAAGACCATAAAAAAAGTAGATTTCTCCATCGAGGAACTGGAAACAAATTATTATGAATGTACATTTGACAAATGTAACTTTTCAGATAAGCCTATCGGAAGAGTTATATTCGAAAAATGTACATTCAAAGAGTGCAACCTTTCATTAGTAAAAACCAGTAATACCTCTTGGTTGGATGTCCTGTTCACCGATTGCAAAATGACAGGCATCAACTTCAGCCTCAGCAACCGCTTCGGCTTGTCTATGGAATTCCATAATTGTCTGTTGTCCTACGCCCTTTTTACTGAGATGAAACTAAAAGGAACCCGTTTTATAGGGTGCGATTTGCAAAACACAGACTTTATGGAAACCGACCTTTCCAATGCAGTATTTAAAGATTGCGACCTCTGTTATGCTTCTTTCCATCATACCAACCTGGAGAAAGCAGATTTCACTACTGCACGCAATTATACTTTAAATCCTGCTGCCAACCGTCTGAAAAAAGCAAAGTTCTCCCGCTACGGACTGGAAGGGTTGCTTACAGGATTAGGAATAGAAGTTATCGATTAACTTCTCCTTGTATAACTTGGGAGTAGGTGCAGTACTACAAGGTAATGTAACCCAAACAGTTGTGCCTACACCTACTTCCGAAGTCAACCCAATAGATCCACCCATACATTCCGCAATGGACTTACATATAGGCAACCCTAACCCAACTCCTTGTGTAAAAGAGTCCACTTTTTCAAAACGTTCAAAAATAACAGGCAATTTATCCTGCGGAATACCACATCCGGTATCCGTTACCTTTATCTCAATACCTTGTTCTGTAACGCCATAAGTAATATCAATATACCCTTCCTGAGTATGCTTCAAAGCATTGGACAAGAAGTTATTCAATATCTGTTTCACACGCTTTGTATCCAGTTCAGCCATATAGCCCTGTCCCGGTTTATGAATACGGATATCCAGTCTTCCGGCTGCTTTCATCCTGTACTCGGTAGCACTTTCCACTATCAAGTCAGACAGACAAAACCACGTGGGATGCAGATCTATATACCCCGCCTCTATCTTTGAAATATCAAGAATATCATCCACTATTTTCAGTAGAAGCGCATTGTTGTGATTGATCAGATTACAAAATTCTTTCTTTTCCGCTATATCCTCAGTATCCGCCAATATGCTGGAGAAACCAACAATAGCATTCAAAGGAGTACGGATCTCGTGACTCATATTTGCCAGGAAAGCCGTCTTCAGTCGATTGGCTTCCTCTGCTTTGTCTTTCGCTTTCCGCAAATCGCTTTCCAGCTTTTTCCTCTCGTCAATAATCTGGGTACCTCCAATCAGAATAGCAGGTTTTCCGTCCTCATCATACTCATATACGATACCATAGATATTTCTCCAAGATAAAGTATTGTCCGCATTCTGGTATAAGAACTCTTCATCGATAAGCTTGGAACAACCTTTCTCCAATCCATCTATCGCTTCATAGATTCTTTTTCTGTATTCCGGCAATACATGCGACAGGTGCTCATCCACATCTACTACTACAGTTCCCTGCTCCCCTTTCTCCAGGTTTCCTTCCCAAATAATCTCTTTACGCTTCAAATCCCACTTCCATAGTTTCAGATTAATTGCCTTCACCAGCAAATGATGTTGGAGATTCTGCTGTTTCAATTGCTGCTGCTTTTCCTCCAATTCCTGGATCAAGAGATTATAGGGCTTCATCAATTCCTGTTTACCATCAATAGATATCCCTGAAAGACGATTGCGAAGTTTATTATATTTTCGGAAATAATAGACTGCCGCTATCAGTGAAGCAATGAAGGCAAACAGAGTTATTAAATATAAAATATACATCATAATTCAGGTTATCCTTATAATTGAACCACAAAGGAACTCAATTCTCAGATAAGCCTTGAAATATATTTTATATGGTTATTAAAAATAGTACCAAAAGTTATTAAGAAAAGTATTATATACCTAATACACAACACATTAAACACTCATATCCTTTTGAGCATTCTTAAATTCCGAAGGAGTCATTCCCGTTCTTCCCTTAAACAACTGATGGAATGTGGGCATGCTATTGATACCCGATGATTCAGCTATCGCACGCAAAGTATAATCGGGCTGTTCCTTCATTAAATGTATCGCATAATTCAAGCGCAGGTTATTGATATATCCACTCAGGTTAGTATCCGTATTCTCCTTTATCATCTTGGCAAAACGGGTATTATTCATACGGACAATTCTGGTCAGCTCTTCCCTCGACAAATCGGGAGAAAGGTACAATTTATCCCGTTTTATGATGTAATCCAACTTCTCGAAAATCATTTTGTTCATCTGTTTATCCTGCTCTTCGTTATCACCGGATTCGTCTTCCACTTTCTCTGGAAAAGAAATATCTTTCTCTACGCCCAGTTGCGAGCGGTCCATTTCCTCCTGCATGGAAAATTGTTCATTAATACGCCTTACCAGTGCTTTATTCTTATTTCTGATTACACAGTTCTGATGCCAGAGTCTCCACAAAAAGAACAATGCCAACAACGCACCACTCAGAATGCATATCAACGTAATGTTACGTATCTTCAACTGAAACGCCTGCTCTGCAATACGAGCTTCTTTCTCATTCAGCTCGTAGAGCGTATCCAGTTCCAGTGCAGCATTCTGTTTTTCCCGCTGATAAATGCTATCTTTTATTGCAGCGATCACCCTTTGAAGATTTATAACCGTTTTATAGTTCTCTAATTTAGTATTGGCTAGTATTTCCAGATTCAAGATAGTGAGATACTGACTATTCAATGTATCCTGCTCACGCATCACTTCCTTAAAATCACGACAATTATCCAATACGGCCTGGTATTCTCCCAAAAGCAATAAATAGGGAGTGGAATCAAATTTACCATCAGGAGTAGAAGAAGCATTTGTCGACTGATATTTCTTATAATAAGCAGCCGCACGCTCCCGGTCTCCCGTTAATTGGAAGAGATAGGCCAACTTGGAATATACATACGCAAATTGCAGATCCAATAGGTCCGCACGAATTTCCGGTTGTTTACTCATCTTGTCAAGCAGCTTTTCACGTTGCAGACCTATTTCTAAAGCATCGTTTGATCGCTTATCAGCAATCAGATAGCCCATCTTTACTCCATAAAAATAGGAAAGCATCGTCTCATATTCTTCATTTTTAGAATTATCGAGCAAGTCAATGGCCTGATCAAAGAACTGATACCCCTCTTCTTTGAAGGAAAGCATTCTTTTGTTCTCCCCCATGCAAAATAATAACTTACATTCGGACTGTATATCCTTAAGCTCACGCGCCAGTTCCACACCCTGAACGGCATAACGCATGCTTTCCTTATATTCACTTAGCAGATGAGACAGTTCAGCCATGGCTACCGTCATCCTCAACAAATGCGAAGGGTCATCGTGTGACAGAGAATCACTGACATAAGCCCTGCGGGCATAATGAAGAGCGGATTTATTTCTGTACATATTGCGATAAACCACACTGCGCAGTTCGTCAACGATATTCAGAGGCATTGCACTGTTTGCTTCAGCTTCATCCAGCAACTGCAAGGTGCGGTCGGGTTCCGTCATGTAATCTTTCATAATATACTCCCTGGTATATTGTTCTGGCTCACGATTAGCCTCCCCTGCCCGGACAGGTAGGGACAAGAATCCCAATAAAAGGAAGCACAAGTAGTAGAAATGCCTCATAATATCTTTCTTATTCTTCTGTGTCTATTTTCTGGTGGACTGCACAGTCTGCGCAAATACCCTTGATAACGTAATTTATACCGGTCTGCATAAACCCTTCCGGAAGGTTGACCGTCGGAGCATGCACACTTCGAATGCAGTACGTCTTGTGGCACTGCTCACAATAGAAATGCATGTGCTGGTCTTCCACCGTGCACATACAGCAATCTTCGCAAACCGCATATTTCAGCGAACCGCTTCCATCGTCCACTCCATGTATCAGGTGATGGGAAAGAAACAGGGTTAATGTCCGGAAGATAGTAGATTTATCAACCGTGTCGAGTTTGTCCTCCAGATCAGTCACGGACACGGCCCGCTTCATCTCCATCATAGTACGGAGAATCAGCAGCCGCATGGCCGTAGGCTTTATATCCCGCAGGGACAATTTATGCAAATATATTTCTTCCATATTTCTTAAAACTTCTTTCTCAATATACGGACTGAATTCAGCACCACCAACAAAGCTACGCCGACGTCAGCAAACACTGCCGCCCAAAGGGTGGCAAATCCGCAGGCACCCGCCAGCAACACCAACACCTTCACCGTAATAGCACCTACTATATTTTGCATCACTATCCGTCGTGTTGCCCGCCCTATAGAGATAGCGGTTGCAACTTTGGATGGCTGATCAGTCTGAATAACGACATCCGCGCTTTCGATGGCAGCGTCCGAACCTAACCCTCCCATGGCAATACCTACATCACTGAGAGCCAATACAGGAGCATCGTTCATACCATCTCCGACAAATGCGACAGACATACCCGGAACAGAATTGAGTTGTTCCAAATGAACGGCCTTATCTTCCGGCAATAAGTCGCCGTAGGCTTTGTCAATTCCCAATTCCTTTGCAAAGATATTAACAATCTCTTGTTTATCCCCGGATAACATTTGAATATTATCTATTTTTAAAGCCTTTAATTTTTTAATAGCATCTACCGCATCCTCTTTCAGAGTGTCTGAAAGTAGCAGTTGTCCGGCATACTTCCCATCCACGGCACAGACCACTACCGTAGCTACACAATCCGCAAGTTCTTCGGGTACAGCTATCTGACGGTCAGTCAATAAACGGATATTACCGACAAGTACCTGATGGTGTTCCACCTCAGCTTCCAGACCGTATCCGGCCAATTCATTCAGAGAAGTCACAACCGCAGGTTTCACACCACGTCCGGAAGCATAGTGAACAATGGCTTGTGCCACAGGATGGGTACTTTTCTTTTCTACAGATGCCACTAAACTCAGTAATTCATCTTCGGGGATATCTGTTGCCTGTATGGACGTCACACGGAAACTACCAGTAGTCAACGTACCTGTCTTATCGAATACAACTGCATTGATACGGGTTATGGCATCCAGATAATTACTTCCTTTAAACAGGATACCTGTACGCGAAGCCGCTCCTATTCCGCCAAAATAGCCCAATGGGATACTGATAACCAATGCACAAGGACAGGATATCACCAGAAATACCAGTCCCCGATAGAGCCAGTCATTGAACACATAGTCAAATGCCGGATGCACAGCCGCAACAAGTGCAGGAAGAGCAACGATAAGAAAAGCCAACAGGACTACAATCGGTGTATAGATACGGGCAAACTTCCGGATAAAAAGTTCCGCCGGTGCTTTCCGTTCCGCCGCATCCTGAACTAAAGTAAGAATACGTGCCAGAGTGCTATGATCATAAGGTTTCGTCACTTGTATGCGCACTACCTGTCCGCTGACAATCATACCGGCAAGCACCTCGCCTCCTTCGGAGACATTACGCGGCATACTCTCCCCCGTCAGTGCCGAAGTATCGAAGACGGCATAAGGATTTTGCAGGCTACCATCCAAGGGAACCCGTTCGCCGGGCTTCACTTCGATCACTTCTCCTACATTTACCTCACGGGGGGAAACAGTACTTAGTATCCCCTTTCGGTACACATCTACCTGTTCGGGACGTACATCCAGCAAATCCTTGATATTACGGGATGCCTGGTTCACAGCCTTATCCTGCAACATCTCTCCGATGGAATAGAGTAGCATTACTGCCAGTGCTTCCGGATATTCTCCGATATAGAAAGCTCCAAGGGAAGCCAATGCCATCAGCGAAAACTCATTGAACCAGTCTTTTTGCAAAATACTCTCCCAAGCTTCGCGCATCACAGGCAGTCCGACAGGCAGGAAGCCTATAAGAAACCAAAGAAACTCGATAACCGGATTAGCGAACCACGTCCATTCCTGATGCTGGAAGATAATACCCAACAGAAAGAAGATACCGGACAACACCGGAGCCCACCACTTCTTAATGATAGATTTCTCTTTTTCTTTGCTCTGCGAATGAGTATGTGAACAACAACACTGACATTTACTCTCCATAATCTTCTTAGTTTTTTAGTTGGTACAAAGGTAAGGAATAGGAAATGCAACCGGGTTGCAAAGAGCCCATTGACAACTTATTATAAATTATTTCTGTAATTACATAGAACTAAAATCCTATTCGCAAGAAACTAACTCTGTTTATGCAGATTATTATTCTTACAACAAATATTATTCTTTCTTACAACAGTTGCGCTTCTTTCTTACAATAGCTGCTGTAAGAAAGAAGCACAACTGTTGTAAGATTAATTTTTAGTACTTTCAAGAATAATTTCTTGTATCCCGGAGATTAAACAGATTGACAAGAGGATAAGTTATTAAACATTCTCAAAAAGAGCAATCACTATCAAACTTTTATTGAAGATAAATAGTTTAATATATAAATATAAACAACGAACCAATATGAAAAATGTAGTACTCATAGGAGCCAGCGGTTTTGTAGGAACCGCCATCCTGAATGAATTGCTGAACAGAGGCCACAAAGTAACTGCCATTGTACGCGACCCGGCCAAGGTGACCGCCAGCAATCCGAACCTGAAAGTAGTCCAGGCAGATGTAACCGATACCGATGTTCTGATTGAAGCCAGCAAAGGTAAAGACGCCGTCATCAGCGCTTATAACCCCGGCTGGAAGAATCCCAATATATACGAAGAAACACTGAAGAACTATCCGCTGATAGTGGATAGTGTGAAGAAGGCCGGTGTTGAGCGTCTACTTATTGTGGGCGGTGCCGGAACCCTGTTCTATGCTCCCGGAAAGATGGTGATGGATGCTGACGATGTTCCAGCCAAACTGTTGCCCGGAATCAAATCCCTCGGAGAGTTTTATCTGAATACACTTCGTAAGGAAAACGATATTGACTGGATATTCCTCTCTCCTGCCGCCAATATGACACCGGGAGAACGTACCGGAAAGTTCCGTATCGGAAAAGATGACTTAGTGGTAGATGTAAATGGAGACAGCAATATCTCCGTTGAAGACTATGCCGTGGCAATGGTAGACGAATTGGAACAGAAGAAGCACCACAAGGAGCGCTTCACCATAGGATATTAAACAAGGCTATTTCAGAAAATAATTTCTTTAAATTTCAAAACAGAATAAATGCCGGCAAATAAAGAATCACTCTTCTTTTTTGCCGGCATTTGTCTTTTTACCAAACTTAATTGAACTAACCCTATTTATTCTGCATTCTTTTTCAACCATTCCAACCTGCGCATATCAGGCAGGTGCTTTACCTTGAAGTTTTCAAACTTAACATTAAACCCGCCTCCGTCGGGACAGGCAGCCATGAATCCGACCTTCACCGGAATATTATCCTGCAACCATGCATTCCGCATCATCGTATAAGTCTTGTCATCGAACGAATAGAAGATTTCAACGGCATCCAGCCTGCGGACAGCTTTAATCCAAATATAAGGAATAGGTTTATCCAACGTGATTACGCTCCAGTCACTGGTCTTGTGAGTCACTACTGTACTCAGATTGAATTTTCCGTCTACAAACTCAATGCCTGCTTTGATGTAGTTTTCATGATCGATGCGCAACATCAGTCCCGCCTGGTCAAAGCGTGCCTTATAATCGCCAGTCACTTTCACTTTAACTTCAAATTCACCGCCATACATTGCATAATAGAAAGGGGCGTCATCCACAGTAAAGCCATAATGAGAGATACGCCAATAATCACTCTGCGGAGTGACAAACATCGAAAGACTTTTATCCTTTATTTCCCACTGTTCAGGTTCGTTGAACCACTGCATTTTTTCCAATGTCTGAGCAAAAGAGGCTTGTACCCCAATCATCATCAACAGACTAAAAAGTAACTTTTTCATTTCTCGTGTTATTTTAATGAATTATTATTCTGATATATATTTAGCCCTGTCCGCTTCGGTGATCGTACGTAGCACCCGGCAAGGATTACCGACAGCCAGCACATTGGCAGGAATACTTTTTGTAACCACACTTCCGGCACCAATAATCGTATTGTCACCAATCGTCACTCCCGGCAACACACAGACCTGGGCACCAATCCACACATTATTTCCGATAGTGATAGGATAGGCATATTCAAGTCCCTGGATTCTCTGTTCCGCATCCAAGGCATGTCCGGCAGTATAGAAACCACAGTTCGGAGCCACAAAAACATTATCGCCAAATGTAACTTTAGCTCCATCCAGAATAACGCAATTCACATTCGAATAGAAGTTCTCCCCTATTTCGATATTATATCCGTAATCACAATAAAACGGTTGTTCTATCAAGAACGATTTTCCGGTCTTACCGAGCAGTCGGCGGATAATGCTCTCCCGTTCCTTCTTCTGTGAAGGGCGCAAGCTATTCAGTTCATAACATACTTCTTTGCAAGCTTCCCTCTCCGACACAAGCTCTATATCATTATTGGCATCATACAATTTCCCGGCTTTCGCTTTTGCTTTTTCACTCTCCATAATTTATTGCACTTAAAATAAATAACCATTAGTTTTCATTACCTTTGCAAAGGTAAAGGCTTACAGATAAGTCGGCAATACTGATTAATAACCATTTTTCCATCTCCATACCGTATGGACATCGTAAATAAACTGAAGAAAGAGCTACTGAAACAAGCGTTCACCGAGGAACAGAAACAGACGGAACGCCTGAATGAGTGCAAACATATAGCTTCCATATATGCACAGACTGAAAATGCCATAGCAGTGTTGAGCGATATGAAAGCCAATATTAGTTATATTTATTACGGCGGAGTAGCCGAGAAACTGGGACTGGCAGAACGAAATACCGCCAAGACCATTCAGTCGATATGGGAAGAAGAGATATTCAGCCGCATTCATCCGGACGACTTACAGGAAAAGCATTTGCAGGAACTCCGCTTCTTCCACTTCCTGAAAAGTGTCCCGGAAAAGAAACGCCCGGACTACTACCTTATACACAATATGCGCATGCGCGATCATTCGGGCAGGTATGTACACATCTTGCACAGAATGTTTTATATAGCGAGCCACTCAAACGGAAGTGTATGGTTATCCTTATGCCTTTATAACTTTTCAATGGATACGTCGTTAAGTTGCACCATTCTTAACTCGGCAGACGGGCAAACCCTCGAACTGGAAAAGCAGAATTGCAACGACCTGTTGTCAGACCGGGAAAAAGAAATCCTGCAATTGATAAATAAGGGAAAAATGAGTAAGGACATTGCCCAGACATTATCCATTAGTATAAACACCGTAAACCGGCACCGGCAAAATATCCTGGAGAAACTTCAGGTAAACAATTCTATTGAAGCTTGCCGGATTGCTAAAGAATTGCACTTGTTATGATAAGAGAAGTAAGGCCGGAAGATACCGGAAGCATTACAGCCATTTACAACGAGTATGTCGCACACAGTGTGATTACATTTGAAACAGAACCTGTACGCGAAGAGGAAATGCGTTCACGCATAACCGGAATAGTATCACACTTTCCTTACTTCGTTTATGAAACGGAAGGTAAAATTGCCGGGTACTGTTATGCCCATGCCTGGAAAGAAAGAGCGGCTTACAGGCATACGCTGGAAACAACCGTTTATTTGGCATCCGAATATCAAGGCAAAGGAATAGGAAAACAACTCATGCAGACGTTGATTAACGAATGCCGTCACAGAGGTTATCACGCATTGATAGCCTGCATCACGGAAGGCAACGAAGCCAGTAATTCCCTGCATCAGAAACTTGGTTTTAAGCAAGTTTCCCACTTTGAGAAAGTCGGATTGAAATTCGATCGCTGGCTGGACGTGTTTGATTATGAATTGATACTAACTCCTGAATCACCCAAAAATTAACAACTATAAAAACTAATGAGAAATTGATTACCATCTGATATTATTAATCCTTTATAATTCACGTATGAAAGCAAAATTCTTTTTAAGTTGTATGGCGCTGGCAATCTTATTCAGTGCATGCAATACCACCAACCGCACCCCGAAGCAGAAGATAGAGCAACAAATAGATTCCTTTCTGAAAGATAAGAAAGCTACGGTAGGCGTTGCCGTACTCGCCAATGATGAGATTGTAGCCGTTTATAATAATCAAATCCATTTTCCCCTGTTAAGCGTCTTCAAGTTTCATGTGGGACTGGCTGTTCTGGATAAGATGGATAAAGATCACATCGGCTTAGACAGCCTTATCGAAGTGAAGTCTTCTCAACTGAAGCCTGATACATACAGTCCGTTAAGAGATGAGTTTCCTGATCAGGATATTACAATTTCTCTCGGAGAGTTGCTAAAATACACCATTTCGAAAAGCGATAACAATACATGTGATATCCTTATAGAATATGTCGGCGGCATAGACCAAGTAAATGAGTATGTGAAATCGTTAGGAATAAAGGATTGTAATCTTGCGGCAACAGAAACTCTCATGCATACCTCCGGAGATGCCTATCTGAACTGGAGTACTCCGGAAGAAGTAGTCAGACTATTGAATATAGCCGACAAGCAACCCCTGTTTGCAACTCAATACAAAGACTTCCTTCAAGCAACCATGCAGGAAACTTCTACCGGCAAAGATAAGCTGAAAGGCCAGTTGCCTGCCGACGTAATCGTAGGCCATAAGACAGGCTCTTCCGACCGGACTCCGGAAGGGATAAAGATTGCTGATAATGATGCAGGTTTTGTTATCCTGCCCAACGGACAGAAATATTATATAGCTGTCTTCGTCATGGAGTCGCAGGAAACCGATGCAGATAATGCAGCTATCATCGCCAGTATATCTAAAATTGTATATGATACTTTAAACTCAGATATCCAATGAATAAGAACACTGATCCCCGCTGGCTCGAATGGGCCAAGGAATTACAATTCATAGCTCAGGCAGGACTGACCTACTCCCGCGATCCCTTCGACATCGAGCGTTTTGAACGTATCCGGGAAATATCGGCAGAGATTATGAGCCATCAAAGCGATCTGCCGATAGAGAAAGTAAAAGAATTATTCTGCAATGAAACCGGTTTCCAAACACCTAAACTGGATACTCGTGCCGCCATCTTTAAAGACGGGAAAATACTCCTGGTAAAGGAAAAAGCCGGTGTATGGTCTATGCCCGGTGGCTGGGTAGACGTCAACCAAAGCATCAAAACCAATACGGAGAAAGAAGTCAAAGAAGAAGCCGGACTGGATGTAAAAGCCGTACGCCTGATTGCTTTGCAGGATAGAAACCTGCACAACGTGCCTCCTTATGCATACAATGTCTGCAAAGCCTTTGTTCTTTGCGAAGTAACAGGAGGAAGTTTTCAGAGCAATATAGAGACTACCGAAAGCAACTATTTCTCTCTGGACGAGATACCTGCATTAGCCGAAGAAAAGAACAATAAAGAACAGATAGCCATGTGTTTCGCCGCCTATCAGGATGAAAACTGGAAGGTACCATTCGACTAAAAAAACCACCCGTAAAAAGTAAAGATATGAAGAAAGAAACCACCCCTCTCCGCCTGATTTATCCGCAATGGCAAGGCGGAATTGTAGATCACTGGATGCCGGATATTCCGGCAGAAGACTCTTCCAGAGGTTATTATTTAGGTGCCCAGTTACTGAACCTGCTGGCTCCGGACAGCAATCAGAAAACCGTGGAAGTTCCGGTATCTCTCAATATAAACGACAGAGCAACGGAAAAAGGTATCAACTCCCGTAACATGATTGTCAAACAAAGCAAGGCTGCACTCGATATACTTAACGAAAACAAACCGGACCGGATTATCATCCTGGGCGGAGAATGTTCGGTCAGCGTTGTTCCGTTCACTTATCTGGCTGCCCGATACCCGAACGATGTAGCCATAGTCTGGATAGATGCGCATCCGGACATCAACCTGCCTTATGATGATTACAAAGGGTATCATGCCATGGCCCTCACCGCTTGCTTGGGAATGGGTGACGAAGAGATTATGAACTTACTGCCCGGTAAGTTTGACACTTCCAAAGCATTAATCGTAGGACTGCGTTCATGGGACAAAGGCATGCAGGAACGGCAAAAGGAACTGGGCATAAAAGGTCTGGCACCGAAAGAAACAGCGGACAACAGTTCCTCCATTATGAAATGGCTGAAAAGTACCGGAACTTCCAAGGTTGTCATCCACTTTGACCTGGACGTGATAGATCCTGCCGACATGATAGCAGGCGTCGGCGTTGAACCGGATGGGATGAAAACTGAGGAAGTAGTCCGTGTGATCAACGACATTGCTTCCGAATATGACCTGGTAGGATTGACCATAGCCGAACCAATGCCACGTATCGCTATTAAAATCAGGAATATGCTGAACCAGTTGCCTTTATTAAAAGAGTAAGAAAAGAGAAACTCACAAATAATCTCTATATTTGTATGGTCTCAAACAAAAACAACTGGAATCTATAAAAAATACGGACCATGCATACGATATTGATTATTGAAGACGAACCAAGAGTAGCCAGCCTGCTCAAGAATGGATTGGAAGAGAATGGTTATCAAACCATGGTAGCTTACGATGGTGTCATGGGACTACGTCTCTTCCGTGCCCATACTTTCGACCTGGTGATTTCTGATATTATCCTGCCCAAGATGGATGGTTTTGAGCTATGTAAAGAAATCCGCAAAACGAATCCAGGCATCCCTATCCTGATGCTGACAGCCTTAGGCTCTACAGATGATAAACTGGATGGATTCGATGCAGGAGCCGATGACTACATGGTGAAACCTTTCGATTTTCGCGAACTCTATGCAAGAATCAGGGTACTGCTGAAACGTAATACTGAAGCAGCCGCACCGCAGCCCCGGGAGATCAGATATTCCGACCTGTACATCGACCTACAAGGAAAGAATGTTACCCGAAACGGCACTTCCATCAAACTTTCACCCAAAGAATATAATCTGTTACTCTACATGGCCGAGAATGCAGAGCGGGTTCTCAGCCGTATAGAGATAGCCGAAAAGGTTTGGAATACCCATTTCGATACCGGGACCAACTTTATCGACGTATACATCAACTATCTCCGCAAAAAGATAGACAAGGATTTCGACACCAAACTGATCCATACCAAAGCCGGTATGGGCTTTATACTGACGGATAAACTATGAAGATCAGAACAGCCTTAACCCTGCGGTACACCTGTATCACAGCCGCCGTGTTCCTGGTATTTATCACTGCCATCTACTACGTCAGTGAGCACTCGCGCAGCAATGCCTTTTTCCGGAATCTGAAAAGCGAAGCCATCACCAAGGCACATCTGTTTCTGAACAACCAGGTGGATGCCGAAACCATGCAATCCATTTACCTGAACAATAAAAAGTTTATCGACGAAGTAGAAGTAGCCGTCTACGACACCGATTTCCGGATGTTATACCACGATGCCTTGCAAAACGACATCATAAAGGAAACTCCGGAAATGATAGAGCGCATCCTCCAGAAGAAAGAAATAGACTTCTACATCGGAGATTACCAGGGAGTAGGCATCATCTATACTTTCGAAGGTAAGGATTACATCGTTACCGCCGCCGCTTATGACGGCTACGGATATGCCAAACGGGAAATCCTGAAAGAAACACTCGCCCTATTACTATTCAGCGGACTGACCGTGCTGATTATTGTAGGCTACCTCCTTGCCCGGAGCGCATTGGCACCCATCAGAAGCATCGTGAAAGAAGCGGAGAACATAACCGCCTCACGAATCAACAAACGCCTGCCCGTCAAGAATGAGAAAGACGAATTAGGCGAACTGAGCCTTACCTTCAATGCCTTGCTCGACAGACTGGAAAAGTCATTCAACTCGCAGAAGATGTTTGTCAGCAACGTGTCGCACGAACTGCGTACCCCCATGGCTGCGCTTTCTGCCGAACTTGATCTTGCCGTACAGAAAGAACGAAGTCCCGAACAATACCAAAACGCCATCCACAACGCGTTGCAGGATTCGCAAAGAGTGATTAAACTCATCGACGGATTACTGAACCTTGCCAAAGCGGATTATGAACCGGAACAGATCAAAAGAGAAGAAATCCGTCTGGACGAGCTGTTGCTCGATGCAAGGGAACTTGTCTTGAGGGCGCACCCCGATTTCCATGTGGAACTCGTATTCGAGCAGGAAGCCGAAGACGACAAGGTGCTCACAATGATCGGTAATAGTTACCTGCTTACAACAGCATTCGTAAACCTTATCGAAAACAATTGCAAGTACTCCCGGAACCAAACTTCTTTTATCCAGATTTCTTTCTGGGAAGAATGGTCCATCATCCGCCTTTCGGACGACGGTGTGGGCATGTCGGACAAGGACAAAGAGAACTTGTTCCAACTCTTCTACCGTGGCGAAAACAAAGATGTGGCATCCGGCTACGGCATCGGCATGACTTTGGCACAAAAGATACTGAGCCTGCATAAAGGGGAAATATCCGTCTTCTCACATCCGGGTGAAGGGACCACTTACGTCGTTAAACTCCCGCATATCTGATTTCTCTAATGGTTTTCTAATACCACTCTAATAAATCTCTAACGGCTTCTCCACGAAGCCGTTCTTACTTTTGCGCCGTGAAATAGAAACGCAATTAGTAACTTCAAAAAAAGGAAAGAGATTATGAAGTGGAAGAAAAAGTTACAACAGCCTCAGTATGCACTCAACTCCGAGAAAGTATTCCTGACTGCCACACAACCGGCAAAATCCGTTTATTCATACCTGCAAACGACAAGGCTCGGGTTGACAAGAGCAGAAGTTGAAGACCGCCAACTTACGTATGGAAAGAACGAAGTGGTTCACGAACAAAAGAAGAATCCGTTCATCGTATTCATTAAAACTTTCATCAATCCGTTTATAGGAGTGCTGACCGGATTGGCAGTCATATCACTCGTCATCGATGTACTCATGGCAGAGCCGGGAGAACAGGAATGGACGGGAGTCGTCATCATCGCCGTCATGGTGGTGTGTAGTGCCATCCTGCGCTTCTGGCAGGAATGGAAAGCCAACGAAGCCACAGACTCGCTAATGAAAATGGTAAAGAATACCTGTCTCGTGAAGCGTGCCGGAAGTGGTGAGGAAGAACTGGATATCACGGAACTGGTTCCGGGAGACATCGTCTTCCTGGCAGCCGGAGACATGATTCCGGCAGACCTGCGCATCATCGAATCCAAGGACTTGTTCATCAGCCAGGCTTCCCTGACCGGGGAGTCGGAACCGATAGAGAAGTTTCCGGAAGTAAAGGAAAAGCAATACCGGAAAGGTAGCATCGTAGAACTGGATAATATCTGCTACATGGGTTCCACCGTTATCAGTGGTGCTGCCAAAGGTGTCGTGTTTGAAACCGGCAACAGGACTTTCCTCGGTACTATCGCCCGCAACCTCACGGGACACCGCGCCACTACTGCTTTCGACAGGGGAATCAGTAAAGTAAGCCTGCTGCTCATCCGTTTTATGCTGGTCATGGTTCCGTTCGTCTTCTTCATCAACGGGTTTACGAAGGGGGATTGGTTCGAAGCTTTCATCTTCGCCATTTCGGTAGCCGTGGGACTTACGCCCGAGATGCTTCCGATGATTGTAACCGCCAACCTCTCTAAAGGTGCTCTGTCCATGTCGAAGAAAAAAACGATTGTCAAGAATCTGAATGCCATCCAGAACTTCGGTGCGATGAATATTCTTTGCACCGATAAAACGGGTACGTTGACGTGCGACAAGATTGTTCTGGAAAAGTACATCAATGCCGATGGCAGCAATGACGAAAGCAAACGGATATTGCGTCACGCCTACTTCAACAGCTATTTCCAGACCGGGTTAAAGAATCTGATGGACAAAGCCATCCTCTCGCATGTAAAGGAACTGAAGCTGGAACATCTGAAGGATGCCTACACCAAAGTGGACGAGATACCGTTCGATTTCATCCGCCGGAGAATGTCCGTAGTGATAGAAGACAAACAAGGGAAACGCCAGATCATCACCAAAGGCGCCGTGGAAGAGATGCTCAGTATCTGTTCGCACACTGAATTCAATGGAGAAGTGCAATCTCTGACGGATGAACTGAAGGTTAAAGCCCAAAAGATCAGCGAAGAAATGAACCGGAAAGGAATGAGAGTACTGGCCGTTGCTCAGAAAAGCTATATAGAAAAGGTGGGTAATTTCTCCGTAAGTGATGAAAAGGAAATGGTTCTGATTGGCTTCCTGGCTTTTCTTGATCCCCCGAAACCATCTGCGGCAGAAGCTATTAAGCAACTACATGAGTATGGTGTGGAAGTTAAAATCTTATCGGGGGATAATGATATTGTAGTGAAAGCCATAGGTCGGCAAGTCGGTATCGACACAAGTTATTCATTGATCGGACCGGATATTGAGAATATGGATGAGGCTACTTTGAAAGAGCGTGTAAAGACCACTACCTGCTTTTCCAAATTGACGCCTCTGCAAAAAACACAGATTATTTCCATCTTACAGGAACAGGAGAATACCGTAGGATTTCTGGGAGACGGTATCAATGACGCTGCCGCCTTACGGCAATCGGATATTGGCATTTCGGTAGATTCTGCCGTGGACATCGCCAAGGAAAGTGCCGATATTATCCTGCTGGAAAAAGACCTGATGGTACTGGAAGACGGAGTACTGGAAGGCCGGAAGACTTTCGGGAATATCAATAAGTACATCAAGATGACGGCAAGTTCAAACTTCGGTAACATGTTCAGTGTCATGTTTGCCAGTGCGTTTCTGCCGTTCTTGCCGATGATGCCGATTCATCTGCTCATCCAGAATCTACTGTATGATATCTCGCAGACTACCATTCCGTTCGACCGCATGGACCCGGAATTTCTGAGAAAGCCACGCAGATGGGATGCATCAGACCTGAAACGTTTTATGATTTATATCGGACCCATCAGTTCCATATTTGATATTGTCACGTATCTGGTGATGTGGCATGTGTTTGGCTGTAACAATCCGGAACACCAGTCGTTGTTTCAATCAGGATGGTTTATTGAGGGGCTGCTTTCGCAAACTCTGATTGTACACATGATACGTACACGGAAAATTCCGTTCATACAGAGCCGTGCCACTTGGCCCGTAATCGGTATGACTACTTTGGTGATGGTTATAGGAATTGTGATACCGTTCACATCTTTCGGAGCATCCATTGGTTTGCAGGCGCTTCCATTGAGTTACTTCCCGTGGCTGGTGGGTATTCTGCTCTCCTATTGCGTGCTGACTCAATTGGTAAAGAACTGGTATATCAGAAAGTTTTCGGGTTGGTTATAAAAGAAAGCCCTGCTTTTCTTCTTTGTCAGACGATACTGGCGGATGAAGAAAGCAGGGCTATTAGTATCAACAAAACTACAGTGTCATTATTCAGAAAAAGACTCGTCGCAGACTTCGGTGACTTGTTCATAAGGAATACATCCATAGCTGCGGTCGTCCAGATAACGCAATGCTACATACGGTACATCTGCCCCGGAAACATACATTTGCAATATAGATATAACCTCCGCCATACGCGAAGTGAATGAGCCATTTCGTTCATTATAAACCTTCACCCACACACGGTCTCCTCTTTTGATGGGAAGTTCTATATTCTTCATAAACAGTATAATTAATGCGTTTGTTGGAATTACTTGCATAGTAACGGCAAGCTACCATTTGATGCAGACCGGAAAGGCGTTTTCAGACGGTATCATTTTATGGTAAAAAGAAGTTTTCCTGATAATAAGGTACGTAAAGAAGCATTCCACTTTCAAAGGATAAAGCGGAAACACGATTCCTTTTGCCTGCTGGGATAAAAAATCGAAAGCTGTATGTATTAGGGACTAATTTTAATATTGTTTTTGCTGTCCGATATAAGATTTATTCATATTTTGTTAGGGTTTGTTTGCTTTTCTGTCAAAAAAGACGCAACTTTGTAGCTGCTATTTGCCGTTACTATGCAAGTAATTCCAACAAACGCATTAATTAT